>CEVF01154217.1_pt1 | contig 97005 bp, 82 predicted proteins | sample 356441 | NCBI WGS metagenome assembly CEVF01 (sample SAMEA2622765, study PRJEB7988) | marine metagenome | biome: marine biome (ENVO:00000447); feature: surface water layer (ENVO:00002042); material: "saline water (ENVO:00002010), including plankton (ENVO:xxxxxxxx)" | depth 5 m | reverse complement strand
TAGTAAGAAAATTAATATTTGCCCCCTCATTTTCTTTTCTATAAAGATAATAAAAATATCAAAACCTAGCCCTTTGCTTGCCTTTTTCACAAAACATCAACCTTACTTTTTGTAGCATTGGTACGATAAATAATTTAAAAGATATAAAAGTTTTTAAGTAAAAACCAGACAATATTTATTGTACTTTTTAATTTTTTCATTTAAAATTTTTGGAATACAATAATAACTAAAAATTAATCAAAACGTTGTAAAATAAAGGTGTTTAAAAGTGTACATTTTTGTTAGAGGGTATTCACTTATTTGAAGCATAGGGAAAACCCTCATTCACGTTATAGGGAAATCACTATATTTGTACAAACATTTAAAAAACTAAATACTATGGCACAAAAAAAGAAATGGGAAGACGAAGTATGGATCGACCTAAAAGGAGATGACCTTTCGGATGAAAACAAAATTAAAATCTCTAACTACGGTCGAGCCAAGAGCTTCAAAGTAAACAAAACCAAAGGAAGAATGCTTAAATTAGCTAAAATCGGTAATTATTATTCGATTACCGTACGCCGCAAAAACGGTAAAGGTATAGCTAAATACATGCATCGTTTGGTAGCTGAAAACTTTTGCGAAAAACCTTCGCCCGAACACAACCACGTAATTCATTTGGATTACAACAAGAAAAACAATTATTACAAAAACTTAAAGTGGGTAACCAAAGAAGAGCGTGAAGAACATTACAGAAATCACCCTAACTTTGGTACAAAGAAAATGAGAATGCGTAATTCTAAATTAACTGTTGAGCAGGTTAAGAATTTACGCAAAGAAATTTTCGACCCGAACAGAACCAGAACTTACCGCGAAATTGCCCGTAAATACCGCATTTCTGAAATGCAACTTTACAGAATTAAAGCCGGTAAAAACTGGACGTTCTTAATTGACAAAGAAAAAGAAGGTAAATAAAGTTTAAGCTTTACCCTTCAGCATTTCAATGTGAGGAATACCATCTTCAAGGTATTCCTCTTTTTGTTGTCTAAATCCTAAACTTTCGTAAAATTCTTTAAGATACAATTGTGCCGAAATACGAATAGCTTGCGTTTTCATTTTTTGGTTAATATATTCAATTGCTTGCCACATTAACTCTCTCCCATAACCAAATTTGCGGTAAGCTTTATCTACGGCAACTCTGCCAATGCTTACCTCATCATAAGAAATGCCTTTGGGTAATATTCTACAATAAGCAACCAATTTTCCGTTCGTATAACCCATTACATGAACTGCTTTTAAATCTTTATCATCCACTTCTTGATACGGACAATTTTGCTCTACCACAAAAATAGCTGTGCGTAATTTATAAATTTCAAACAACTGAAAGGTTGTTAGCTCTTCAAAACGTTTAAATTCCCATTCAATCGGCATTTTTTTATCCATAAAATAAAAAATTTCTTTTTTCATCCAATTATACACTTATTTTTGTATTTATGGAAAAAGATACTATGGATTTGAAAGAATTTGACGATATACGACCTTACCGCGATGATGAGATTCATGAAAAATTATCGTCATTATTAAATGAAGAACAGTTTCATGCCGCTTTAAAATTTATATTATCGGAGCAAGAGTATCACGAAATGCTCAAAACCATAGAAAATGTAAATTCCGTAGATGCTTTTCAGCAAGAAATTATTTATCCGATATTACAAAAAATTATAAATTCATCTATTGATGAACTTACCTATTACAATATTGAACAATTATCGCCCAAAAAAAAATATCTTTTTATATCCAATCACCGCGATATTGTTATGGACTCGGCATTGATAAACAACGGATTGGTATCTAACGGAATGCCAACACACGAAATTGCCATTGGTAACAACCTTATCTCGCTCGACTGGGTACGCCGTTTGGTGCGATTAAACAAAAATTTTATAGTCCGGCGCGATGTTGAGCGGCACGATTTATATAAATCATCATTAAAATTATCACAATATATTCATTTCGCTTTAACACAAAAAAAACAATCGGTTTGGATAGCTCAACGTGAAGGACGTGCAAAAGACGGCAACGACTTTACTCAAACCTCGCTCATAAAAATGCTTTTGCTCAATGCCGGAGAAAATATAAAATCCTATTTGCAACAGCTTAACATTATTCCTGTTAGTATTTCTTACGAATACGACCCTACTGATTTTCTTAAACTAAAAGAACTGGCTATAAAAGCCAACGGCGAAACTTACACCAAGCAACCCGGCGAAGACGAACAACATATGATTACAGGCATTATTGGCTATAAAGGCAATGTTAATATTACCTTTGGCACACCGCTTAACAACTTGCTTGACAATATCAACTTTGACGAGAAACTCAATAAAATTGTTCAACAAGTAACCCAAATTCTTGATCGTGAAATTATTCTGAACTATCACTTAACAGATGTAAACCATGCGGCTTATGACTTATTAAACAACAAAACAACCATTGAGCAACTTCCGGAAAATTTGCAAGAGTTTAAAAATCGTTACGAAAAACTCAACGACGCACCACCTGAATACCGTAAAATTTGGTTGGAGATGTATGCCAATCCGGTTAAGAACAAACTTAAATTAAAACAAGCTGATGAAAATCATTAAAATTTTATCAATTTACTTGTATATTTATAGCAAAAATTTAAAACTACAAGCAAAATGAAAATTCTTGTACCAACAGATTTTTCAGAATATTCGAAAAATGCCAAAAAGATTGCTTTTGATATTGCAAAAAGAACAAATGGTGAGGTAACCTTTCTTCATTCGGTAAATGTTCCCTCGGTTTTTTACGATATGGAAGCTTATGTGCCTGCAAATATCCCAAAATCGGCTGACGAACGTAAAAAGAAATTCCCTGAATTGGCTGCAGTTGTAGGACATGCCGAAGCCAAACTTAACGATTGGGTAAATGAAGGTCTTTTGCAAGATATTACCACGCACGGTATATTGGCATATAACTTAGCATCGGATGACATTATTGATCATGTGGCTAAATTTAACAGAGATATGATTGTTATGGGGTCGCACGGAGCCAATGCCATTGAAGAAATAACCATCGGAAGCACAACGCAAAAAGTAATGAAAGTGGTTAAATGTCCGGTTTTGGCAGTGAAGAAAACCTGTCCGTCAATGGAATTTAAAAACATAGTTTTTGCTTCTGATTTTGAAGAAGAAATTGTAAAAGAAAAGTTTGAAAAACTATACAACTTTGCCAAACTATACAATGCCAACATTCATTTGTTGTTTGTAAACACACCGGCAAATTTTGAAGATTCGAGATACAGCCGTATAAAAATGGAAGACATTATCCTTAAACATTTTGAAGATGATAAAATTTCGGTAAATATTTACAACGATTACAGTGTTGAAGAAGGGATTTTTGCTTTTGCAAAAGACATTGAAGCCGATTTAATTTCAATATTTACCCACGGTTATACCGGACTTAGAAAACTTTTATCGGACAACATCTCGGAAAGAGTAGTAAACCATAGCGAATTACCGGTATTGGTTTATAATAAAAATTCTTAACTTGATTATTATTTCTATTTCCATATGAAAAGCGGGCTCTTTGAGCCCGCTTTTTTTTGTTTTAGAATCTATCTACTTATTTTTATAACTGAAAGAATAAGTTAAGCCAAAGGTGATATTTCGTCCCATATTTCCAATTCCATCATATTTTAAGCGTGAAAGGTGACTTACATATTGTTTATTCAATAAGTTTTGTCCCGAAATAAACCACTGCAATTTTTCAGAATACTTCCCTCCTATTGCAGCATTTAACAATAAGTAATCCGGTGTAAAAGTTTCGTTTTGAGCTACTTGGTTTTTCGGGAAATAATAATCGGGGGTAACCGAAAGATATAAATCCGACCAACGACCGACTGCATTTCCCTTTGCTTTAAATGTTATAGACAAATGATTTGCCGGAATTCTGGGCAAATAAGCACCCTCATCGGTTTTTCCGGTAACGGTAGAAAAATTTATTTCCGTATGCAACCAATCATACGGATGCGGATGTACATCTACAGTTATTTCGCCACCATACAAAGCCGCATTATTTTGTAAATATGTATAAACTTTTGTATCCTCAATAATTAAATCGGTTGGCGAAAGGTAGATGTAATTAAAAATACGGTTGTAGAAACCGGTTGCCGAAAAAGAAACGTGCTTTCCGTTATATTCGGCAATCAAGTCGGGTTCAAGGTTTTGCTCAACCTTTAAGTTTGGATTACCAATTTCGTATCGAAATGTTCCCTCATGAATACCATTCGAAGCCAATTCGGCTAAATTTGGCGCTCTAAACCCTGAAGCAACATTGAATTGAACCGTAGTTTTTTCGGATAATTGATACGAAATACCTGCAGAACCGTTTACATTGGAATAAGTCAAATCCAAAGCAGGCATGTATCCTTCTTCTCCCTGTTCTCCCATTTCATAAGATTGAATGGACTTCATATCGTATCGTATTCCGCCCAAAAATGAAAATACATCTTTTGAATATTTGAACAACCCAAAAAAGCCGTTTTGCGAAACATTGGCATCCGGAATTAAATATTCCTCATTATTGAAATTGTTGTTTTGTTGGACTTTACCTTGTGATCCCAAAATAATTTCCCAATTGTTTATTGCCGGAAAATACCATTTTAAATCATAATTGGCCGTTTGCAATTGCATGCTCAATGCGGCTGAGTCTTTAAAAGGACGAAAAAGTTGTACATCAAACGCCTGTTCTTCAAACTCTTTACGTACATTCGACAACAAGCCTAAATTTAGTTTCACTTTATGTTTTTTTACAAAAAATGTATTGGCAGAGGATAAAATTTGATCGGTTACCAATTGATTGGGTGCCAACAGGTTTTTATCTATATTTTGAAAAGATATTTCTTCGGGAATACCCAATGCAGCTTGGTTATAGGCATAATTCCAGTCACTTATCCAGTTTTTCAACACAAAACCAAACGTTCCCTTAAGGGCTGTATTCTGAAATCGGGTATTGGTTACTCGAACACCGTTTCCTTGCTTATAATCGGCATGATTTTTAAAAGAAGCGCCCAATCCAAAGCGAATGTTTTTTTGAGCGGTTTTAAAACTTATCAGCGAATTGGTACCGTTGGTATTGGTATAGTATTCTTGCGAAACTTTTCCTTCTACCGAATTCATTTTTGCTGGTTTTTCATCAATAAAATGCAAAACGCCTCCCATAGCATCGGCACCGTAAATCAACGATGCAGGTCCTTTTATAATCTCAACACCATCAATTCCCAAACCGGTAATTCCCAAGCCATGTTCATCGCCCCATTGTTGATTGTCAATCGGTATTCCCATAGCATACACCAAGACACGGTTGTAACTCAATCCTCTAATTTGCGGTTTCCCGATGCTTACACCGGTGCTTACAGCATTTACACCCGGTATTTTTGACAATGCCGTGGTAATATTTACATCTCCGGATTCTGTCAATTCCTCTGACGATGCTTTTTTAATGGGAATTGGAATCTCATTTTGCGACGATTGATATGCTGCCGAAACAACCACTTCTTTGGCTTCTATTACAGAGGGTTGCATTTCTAAGGTAATAAATAATGAATCGGAGTTTAAGTCGATGGTTTTTACTACAGTTGCATATCCTACGTAAGAAAATTGTAATTTATATATTCCTTTTTTGTTTAATTGAATGTGAAACTTTCCGTTTTCATCCGTAACGGTTCCTTTTTTAGTTTCCAAGTTATAAATATTTACTCCGAGTAAATATTGTTGTGTTTGTTTATCTTTTACCACGCCCGAAATAATTTGAGAAAAGGCAGTAAAATGAATAAACAAAATTGCGATAAATAATTTTGCTTTCATCATATAAAATTTAATAAATGAATAATTGCATTAACAAAAAAATGAGTTAACACAGACTTAATAAAGTGAGCATTTTAAATGAAAGCAAACGGAGGACTTCTCCCCAAAGACGAGAAGAATAATTTTGAAGAAAATAATTGTATTAACGAAAAATAATACGGTTGCGCAGTAAAAACACCTTGAATTTCGTGCGATGTAAAATCAATTTGAAAAAAAGAGAATTTTGTTTCGCAAATAAAATCGTGATGTTCTGTTTTATCTTCGTGATAATGGTGTTTTTGAGATGTACAAACTTCGAGTTCATCATGAAGGTGAGTAAACGAGTGTATTGCTTTTACACCGATTGAAAATACAACCGTAAAAAGCAATAAGGCAAACAGAATATGTTTTTTAATGTTACTCAACAGGATAAGTTTTTAAAATCTCAGCCAACGAAAGTAATAAATTTTTACGCGGATTTTCATCTTCCAAGCTGTTTATTTCATCCGAAATATCATACAAGTAATTCATTAAATCTTCTTCACTCACTGTGGGACAGATATTCTCGAGTACGGTAATGGCTTCATTGGCTACAAAAAAATCCTCATCCATTGCCCATTTTATCAATTCGTCCAAATATTCCGAGGCATCTAATCCGGCTTGCCAAAAAACAGCAATCAATTGGGCTTTTAGCGTGCGGTCAGTAACTTTTTCAATTTCTTGAATCAGCGGCCAAACAGTTTTTTGCGATTTTAAATCATAGAGTAATTTAAAGGTTTCGTCCTTTACTTTATTGTTTGAAGGTGCTTGTAAAATATTCACCAATGCAGGAATGAGTTGCTCATCACCTTCTTCGCGCGCGTCTTTTATGGCTTCCAATATTTTTTTTTCATTATCACTTGCCAACGCTTTTTTCAACGCATTGATTTTCTTTTGGTGTTTTTTTTGTTCTTCGGTCATAAGCAAATTTCACTATTACAAAATTACACAATTATAAGTCTTAAACACTTATTTTCAAGCCATCGTATGCCAAAAATATATTATCGGGAAGTTCTTGCGCTACCGTTTGATGTTTTCCCATCAAATGACTGATGTGCGTTAAATATGCTTTTTCGGGTTTTATTTCCTCAATCAATTCAATGGCTTGTTGCAAGGTAAAATGAGAAATGTGTTTTTCTTTTCGCAAAGCATTTACAATCAACACTTTTGTTCCTTTAATTTTTTCTTTTTCTTCTTCATCAATTCGATTGGCATCGGTAATGTAAGTGATGTCGCCAATTCTGTATCCAAATACAGGCAATTTGTAATGCCACACTTTTATGGGAATAATTTGCCGACCGAACAATTTAAACGGTTGATTAAAAATTTCGTGCACTTGCAATTGAGGCACACCGGGATATTTTACTTCTTCAAATGCATAATAAAATTCTCTTTCAAGTGCTTGAATAACTGAGGCAGAGGCATAAATATCGGTCGGTTGTTTTTGGATATAATTAAACGCTCGCACATCATCCAGCCCGGCAATGTGGTCTTTGTGCTCGTGCGTAAATAAAACGGCGTCCAAATGTTCTACTTTTTCGCGAAGCATTTGCTGCCGAAAGTCCGGTCCGGTATCGATAACTATATTTTTATCATTATAACTAATCATTGCCGATGTACGCAACCTGTTATCTTGCACATCGTTGCTTTTACACACATGGCATTTGCACGCTATAACAGGAACGCCTTGCGAGGTTCCGGTTCCTAAAAAAGTAAGTTCTATGTCAGGATTTTCAGGCATTTACGGCGTACAGCTCTTTTAGAACATTAATCGTGTAATCTACCTCGTCTTTTGTGTTGAATTTACTGAAACTAAACCGGATATTCGGCACGGTTTGGTCAACACCCAATGTGCGCAAAACATGCGAACCTACATTTGTTCCGGATGAGCAAGCACTTCCGCCCGAAGCGGCAATTCCTTCAATATCCAAATTATATAAAAACATTTCGGCAATATCGGTTGGCGGGAAATGAACATTCAACACCGTGTAAAGCGACTTTCCTTTTGGGTCGCCATTGAATGAAACGCCGGGAATGTTTTGTTCGAGCTGCTCAATCATATATGATTTGATGCCTTGCACATAATTTTGATGTTCTTCCAAATCACGGTAAGCTATCTCCATTGCTTTTGTCAGCCCTACTATTCCAATAATATTTTCGGTTCCGGCACGCATGTTTCGTTCTTGTGCGCCTCCGGTTATCATAGGCGATATTTTAATATCGCTGTTGACATATAAAAATCCGATTCCTTTAGGGCCATGAAATTTATGTGCCGAACAAGTCAAAAAATCGATATTCAAATTCTCTAGATTGAATAAATAGTGCCCCATGGTTTGCACCGTATCGGAATGAAAATAAGCACCTTTTGATTTAATCAGTTTTCCGTAATCTTTTAAAGAAATCAAATTGCCGATTTCGTTATTGGCATGCATCAGGGAAACTAAAATAGTATCGTTTTGATTGTCGTCCAAAAGTTTTTCCAAACTTTCTTTTACAACATATCCTTTTTCGTCAATATCTACATAAGAAATTTTTACTCCGTTTTGTTGCAAAAATTCTGCAGTATGCAAAACTGCATGATGCTCCAATGGTGAGGTTATAATATGATTTACACCCAAATCATTAACGGCACATTTCAAAATCATATTGTCGGCTTCAGTACCACCGGAAGTGAAGAAAATTTCTGCAGGCGATGCACCGATATAATTGGCTACTTGTTTGCGCGCTTTTTCAATAATGGCACGACTCTCGCGCCCAAATGTATGAACTGACGAAGGATTTCCGAAGTTTTCTTTCATAATGGGAATAATTGCTTCGATTACTTCGGGGTCCATTGGCGTGGTTGCGGCATTATCAAAATATACTTTTTTCATTCGTGTAAATTTTATTCAAAATAACATCTATTTTAAGAAATAACGGGCGTTAATTTCAATGCAAAATACCAATCCTAAACGGCTTATTTCACCATCATTTCTTTAATAACTTCTTTAATGTCCATCATTAGTTTTTTGGCTAAATTGTCTGCAGTAGTTTTGGTTTCACTTTCAGAATAAATACGAATAATCGGCTCGGTATTGGATTTTCTTAAGTGTACCCATTCTTTGTCGAATTCAATTTTCACACCGTCAACCGTATTGATAGGTTGCTTGCTGTATTTTTGTTTTATTTCTTCCAAAATGGCATCAACATCAATTTCAGGTGTTAACTCAATCTTATTTTTGGAAATATGATAGTTGGGGTAAGATGCCCGCAACATAGATACCGATTTGTATCCGCTTGTTGCCAAGTGAGATAAAAACAGAGCAATTCCCACCAAAGCATCGCGTCCGTAATGCAAAGCAGGATAAATAACCCCGCCGTTTCCTTCGCCTCCTATGACCGCATTACATTCTTTCATCATTTTTACCACATTCACTTCTCCTACTGCCGATGCACAATATTTCCCACCGTATTTTTCGGTTACATCGCGCAGTGCCCGGGTAGAAGAAAGATTGGATACGGTATTACCTCCGTTATTGTGTTTTAAAACATAATCGGCAACGGCAACCAATGTATATTCTTCGCCAAACATTTCGCCATCTTCACAAACCAAAGCCAAGCGGTCAACATCGGGGTCAACAACAATGCCCAGATGTGCATTAAATTTCTTTACTATTGTAGAAATTTCGGTTAAATTTTCGGGTAATGGTTCGGGATTGTGAGCAAAATGTCCGGTGGGTTCACAGTTTATTTTTATTATATCTTCCACTCCTAAGGCATTTAATAATTTAGGAATGGCTATTCCGCCGGTAGAATTTACGGCATCTACGGCTATTCTATATTTTTTTTCTTTTATTGCCTCAACATTTACCAATGGTAAATCCAAAATCATTTGGATGTGTTTTTCGATATAATCGTCGATGGTAGAAATTTCACCCAACTGGCGTACTTGGGCATATTCAAAAGATTCTTCTTCGGCTATTTTCAGTACTTCTGCCCCATCTTCACCGGATATAAACTCGCCTTTTTCGTTGAGCAATTTCAAAGCATTCCATTGTATAGGATTATGGCTTGCAGTAAGAATAATTCCGCCTTGCGCATTTTCGTTTGGTACGGCAACTTCAACTGTTGGCGTGGTGCTTAATCCTAAATTTACAACATCTATTCCCAACCCTATTAAAGTCGAAGCGACAAGATTTTGCACCATTTCGCCCGATATTCGGGCATCTCTACCCAATATAACTTTGCATTTTTTGTCTGCATTTTTATTTTTTAGCCACGTACCGTAAGCCGAAGCAAATTTTACGGTATCCAAAGGTGTGAGTCCTTCGCCCGGTTTTCCGCCAATGGTTCCTCTAATTCCTGATATTGATTTGATTAACGTCATAAAAATTTGGTTTATTTCTACAAAAATAACAATATTAGTTTACGCATTGCTGAAAAGACTATCTGACATTTAATACAAAATATATCTTTTTAAATAAAATCTTCATTTTATTTAAGAATTTAACAGCTTTGTTAAATAATGAATAAATACAAATCAATCCAAAACATCAAACAAAACTTCACTTTTCAATTATTTCAATTAACTTTGTCTTGTTTTAAAACAAACTAAAAATATGTTTGAAAATTTATCCGACAAACTCGAAAAAGCGTTTAAAGTTCTTAAAGGTCAAGGACAAGTAACCGAAATAAACGTTGCCGAAACCATTAAAGAAATTCGTCGTGCATTGCTCGATGCAGACGTTAGCTATAAAGTAGCCAAACAATTTACCGACGAAGTAAAAAAGAAAGCATTAGGTGCTGATGTAATCAATGCCATTTCGCCCGGACAATTAATAGTGAAAATCACGCACGACGAATTGGCCGAACTGATGGGTGGTAAAAGCACCGATATTAACCTTACCGGAAATCCTGCCGTAATTCTTATTGCCGGTTTGCAAGGGTCGGGTAAAACTACTTTTTCAGGCAAATTAGCCAATTACCTTAAAACCAAACGCGGCAAAAAACCATTATTGGTTGCCGGCGACGTTTACCGTCCTGCAGCAATTGACCAATTACACGTATTGGGCGAACAAGTTGGTGTAGAGGTTTATTCTGAACGGGATAACAAAAACCCTGTAGAAATTGCCAAACACGCCATTGACAAAGCAAAGCGCGAAGGATACAATGTAGTAATTGTGGATACTGCCGGACGTTTGGCAGTTGACGAAGAAATGATGAAGGAAATTGAGAATGTCAAAAAAGCCGTTCATCCTTCCGAAACGCTGTTTGTAGTTGATGCCATGACCGGGCAAGACGCTGTAAATACAGCCAAAGCATTCAACGAACGCATCGATTATGATGGTGTGGTACTTACCAAGTTAGATGGTGATACACGAGGCGGAGCAGCGCTTTCTATTCGTTCTGTGGTAAACAAACCCATAAAATTTGTCGGAACAGGTGAAAAACCCGAAGCTCTTGACGTTTTCCACCCCGACCGTATGGCCGACCGTATTTTGGGAATGGGTGACGTAGTAAGTTTGGTAGAACGCGCTCAAGAACAATACGACGAAGAAAAAGCCCGTAAATTATCCAAGAAAATTGCCAAAAATCAATTTGATTTCAACGACTTTTTAGACCAAATTTCCCAAATCAAAAAAATGGGAAATATGAAAGACTTAATGGGTATGATTCCCGGTGTAGGAAAAGCACTTAAAAATGTCGACATTTACGATGATGCTTTTAAACACATAGAAGCAATTATTTATTCTATGACACCCGAAGAGCGCAAAAATCCTAAAATTATAAACGGTTCACGCAGAAAACGAATAGCCAAAGGAAGCGGACGAGATATTCAAGAAGTAAATCGCTTGCTCAAACAATTTTCAGAAACCAGCAAAATGATGCGCATGATGAGCAACAAAAACAATATGATGAAGTTGATGAAAAACATGCCCAAAGGATTTAAATAGTTTGCATACATTATGAAAATAATTGACGGTAAAGCAGTTGCAGAATCCATAAAATCGGAAATAGCACAAAAAGTTGCTCAACGCATCAAGCAAGGAAAGAAAAAACCACACTTGGCGGCTGTTTTGGTTGGCAACGACGGAGCCAGCGAAACGTATGTAAAAAGCAAAGTAAAAAACTGCGAAAAAGTAGGATTCGACTCTACTCTATTGCATTTTGAAGAATCTATTTCAGAAGAAGAACTTCTAAAAGAAATAAAAAAACTAAACAACAATTCAGCTATTAACGGTTTTATCGTTCAACTGCCTTTACCCAAGCATATTGATGAACAAAAAATAATTCAAGCTATTTTACCCGAAAAAGACGTGGACGGATTTCATCCCGTAAATGTAGGTAAAATGGTATTGGAGATTCCTTCTCTTTTGCCGGCAACACCTTATGGAATAACACTACTATTAAAGCATTACAACATTCCCACCGAAGGGAAAAATTGTGTAGTTATAGGACGTAGCCATATTGTAGGAACACCCATGAGCATATTAATGAGCAGAAATACCTATCCGGGAAACGCTACGGTAACCCTGGCACACAGTCGAACCAAAAACCTGAAAGAAATTTGCCGGCAAGCAGATATTTTAATAGCCGCAGTTGGTAAAGCCAAGCTCATCACCGAAGATATGATAAAAGATGGTGCTGTAGTAATTGACGTGGGTATTCACAGAATAAAAGATGACTCGAAAAAATCGGGATACAGACTGGTGGGCGATGTAGATTTTGAAAATGTTGCACAAAAATGCAGCTATATAACACCGGTTCCGGGTGGCGTGGGTCCAATGACCATTACAGCTTTACTTCAAAACACGCTTACTGCTTGCGAAATGCAAGAGAAATAACTGTTATTACGTATTTTAACTTAACAGGTTTTCAATTTTCACTTACACAATTTTAGGTTTTTTGATGGTGAATATTGTCGATTTACTTTTGCAATTTAGCATTGTTAACCAATAAAACCATTTCACCATGAACTACGTAAATCCTGTAAACATAGCAATTATCAGCTTAAACAACAGCACTACAGAGTATTACACTCAATTTTTCAATTTAAAACAATATGATAATATTTTGCACCTCGACAAACGGTCTTTTAATATAGAAAAATTTAAAAACTTTCAACCCGAAATTATCCTTATCGATGATTATTTTAATTGTGACAATAATGAAGAAATAATCAATAAAATCAAAAAAGAGTTTCAAACCATCCCTACCTATTATTTGGCTCCTCAATGTGTAGATTGCTTTAATGATTATGAAGATGAAAAAGTGTATTTCTTTAAAGACAACTTCAATGAATCACTCATTGAGCATTTTAATAAAACATTACTAAAATTGCGTATTAAAAGAGAAATTACCAAAAATATTGCTATTTAAGCAGAAAGTAATATTTGCTATATTGAAAGATTTTATTTATTTTTGATAAAATCAAAACAAAAAAACCATGAAAAAAGTATTTTCTTTTATAGCTGTATTACTCATTACAGTAGCAAGTTTTGCTCAAACAAACGAAAAATATGTTGAGCTGAAAACAAAAATCAAATCGGATGAAGTAAATCCGGTAGGCTTAAACCGAATTATTTATCAATTGGTTTTTAAAAATATGGATGAAGAATCCATGAAAGCATTACAAGAAAAATTATTGGCTTTTGAAGAAATTGACACTTTTACTTACACTAAAGCCGGTGATGATTTTGATGTAAAAATTTCATTCTTCGGAGAATTAAAAAATGAAGGCATTCGCCAAGCGTTTAAAGATGCAGGAATTTTATATGTTGTAAACAAACGTGGTGAAAAAATAAGCGTTGACGAAGTTCAAATTAAATCATAAAACTTAAACCAACTAACCAAAGCCATCTTATTTAAGGTGGCTTTTTTTTTTATTTCATAAAATAGCTGTTGTTATGAAAAAAATTATCTATACAAAAAATGCCCCCGCTCCTATTGGACCTTACAGCCAAGCCGTTTTATCGGGCAACACACTTTATGTTTCAGGACAAATTGCCATTAATCCCAAATCTGGAGAGTTAATCACCGGTGATTTGATTGCCGAAACCAAGCAGGTAATGGAAAATCTTAAAGCTGTATTACAAGCCGCCGAAATGAACTTTGACCATGTTGTAAAATGCAGCATTTTTTTGTCGGATATGAACAATTTTGCAACTGTAAATGAAATCTACGTCAGTTATTTTTCGGAAAATAATTATCCTGCACGTGAAACCGTAGAAGTTAGTGTTTTACCCAAAAATGTAAATGTAGAAATTTCGTGTATTGCCGTAAAAGATTAATTTAACCAAAAATAGTTTGTAAATAATCATTTACTTCTTGAGCTTTATTCCACACCATTAAATGACTCCCATCTTTTATGAATTGGGCATCACTTATATATTTTACCGGCAATACTTTATCTGCAGTGCCGTGCAAGTGAACGATTTTTTCTTTCTTGTATTCCGATTTATCCCAATTGGTAATCGCTTTGGCAGCAAATTGCAAAAATTGCACATTGCTTTTCAATACCATATCTTTTAATACCTTGTATTTTTCATCACTTACTTTGCCAAGCGTAAGCGGTAATGCCGGAATACTTTTTTTCACCGTTAAAGGTGTAATAAGTTTTTCGAAAGGTAAATGTTTTAATTTTTTTAAATACGGCGGAATTTCATTGGCACTTTTGGCACTGCTTATCAAAACGGTTTTTTCAGGATTTACTAAATCGGTGAGTTCGCTGCAAACCATTCCGCCCATTGAAATTCCCATTAAACAAAACGGTTCGGTTATATTTATTTTATCAATAATTTTTAAAGCGTATTCTTTTAATGTTTCAACACCGGGAAAGAACTCCCACTCAATATCTACGAATTCATACCCCGGTAGCGGTTTTATTTCGGAATACAATCGACAATCGGCTCCCATTCCGGGAAACCGGTATATTTTAACCGGTTTATTTCCGTTCATTTTCTAATGCCTCATCAATTTTTTCTAATTCGTCATAAAACGCTTCACCATATTTACGCACAAGCGGTTCTTTCAGAAATTTATAAACCTTTACACCTAATTGCTTACCCAAAACACAGGCATCATTGCATAAATCCCAATAATGATAGTTAAGCGCCTCAAAAGTTTTGTATTTAGCAACGCGTATGGGATACAAATGACATGAAATGGGCTTCTTAAAATCAATTTCATTATTCAAATACGCTTTTTCTATTCCGCAAAAGGCCGTCCCGTTATCATCAAAAATCGTATAAACGCATTCTTTTCCTTCAACCAATGTTGTTACCCATTCGCCATCTTCATCTTTGGTGTACAAACCGTTTTTTTCAATGGCTTTCAATGATTTTTCCGAAAGATATTTTTTTACTTTGGGAAAAACATTTTCCAAAATTCCCAGTTCATCTTTTTCTAACGGTGCTCCGGCATCTCCTTCTACACAACAAGCGCCTTTACATTTATTCAGGTCGCAAACAAACTTGCGTTCAAAAATCAATTCGGATAAAATTTTATCTTCTACTTGTATCATCACACAAAAATAACACTTATTCCAACCTATTACTTATTCATTTCGTCTATATTTGTGTAAAAATTCTTTTATTATGAAAAAAATACTTTCATTATTTATCCTTGCAACTGTTGTTTTATCCGGTTGTAAAAAAGGTCGTTACGATTTTGATAAATTGGCTACTACCGAGTGGAAACCTTCATTGGCAGCTCCTGCGATAAACTCTACTTTAACGGTATATGATGTTCTTGCTCACACCGACAGTAATGATATTGTCATTATTGATTCGCTTTCGGGACTGGTTTCATTGGTTTATAAAGGAAATTTATATTCTTACAATCCTTCAAATATTTTAACCCTGACCGACCAATCAACTAATAATACGATTTCTCTTACACCTACCCAACAAACTACCTTATCGGGTAGTGGCTCAGTAACTGTTACAAACTCGCAAACTGTTACTTATAATACAAGTTCGGCAAATTTAGATTCTATCATTTTAAAAGCCGGCACTTTAGATTTTAACATCAACTCATCATTTCAGCATAACGGCTCTATTACCATTTCTATTCCGGCATTAAAGAAAAACGGTGTGCCGTTTTCTGCCACTTATACCTTTAATTACACCGGAACCCCGATTTCAATATCAAGCAGCACCAATATGCAAGATTATCATTTTGATTTAACACAAAACGGTAATACAACAAACACTTTTGACATAAATTATTCTTTAACATTAAACTATATTTCGGGAAATTCTACCAATGGTAGTATTTCGGTTTCTACCGGAATGAATAATTGGGATTTTTACAGTGTTTTTGGCGATTTCGGAAATGTTCAAATCGCTTCTGACATTGACTCTATATTGGTGAAAATTTTTAACAGCACCATAACAGGTTATTTTGAATTGGTTGACCCGAAATTAAATTTATATGTTCACAATTCAATGGGTGTTCCTGCCGAAGTTATATTTAACACATTACAATCGGTAAATGTAAATACCGGACAGGTAACTCCAATTGTCAACCAAGGATTTCCAAACCCTTGGCAAATTAATGCACCTACGGTGAGCCAAATAGGCAGTGAAGTGGTTACAAAAATGACCATTGACAAATCTAACAGTGATATTACCAATATCATCACACCAACACCAAAATATGTAGTTATTCAGTCGGATGCAAATGCTAATCCAAGTTCTATGCCGGCACAATACAATTTTATGACAGACACAAGCAAAATGCATATCCGTGCCGAATTGGAGTTACCATTAATTGGTTTTGCTTACGGAATGACATTTGTTGACACTATTCCGTTTGAATTTGGCGACAATGTTGAAGAAATCGAATCTGTTTTATTCAGAAGCATCATCACCAACGGTTTCCCGTTTAAATCAAATATCCAAATTTATTTCGCCGACAGTAATTACGTGGTATTAGACTCGCTGTATGCACCAAATACCGAAATTATTCAAAGCGGAATTACAAACAATGATGGTCGTGTGATTCAGAAAACGGAAAAACTTACCGACGTTACTTTTACACAAAACCGTATGCCCAACGTATTGAACGCTAAATATGTTATCATAAGAGCTGTGGGTGAAAGCTTAAACGGAACAAACAGTCAAATATCCAAAATTTACGAGGATTATACTATTCAAGTTCGTTTGAGTTTGAAAGTAAACGGTAAAATGAACATCTAATCAAAATAGGAAACAAAAATATTTTTATCACTATTAACAATCAGATTCATTTGTTATGAAAAAAATTATTGCAGGATTATCGTTAATGATTTCGGGCGTAATGTTTGCCCAACAAGATTTCACACTTCATCAATTAACCAATACTCATCAAAGCACTTACGTAAACGTAACCAACCGACCTAAGGCAAAAATCAGTTTTGGCATACCAATGCTTGGCGGTTATTACTTTAATGTAGGAAATTCCGGATTTACATACAACGATATTATTACTGTTCGCCAGGATGATTCATTGGAAATAAATATGGATAATGTTATTTCTGCACTTAAAGAACGCAACTATATTACAACCAACTTTCAGCTCGATTACCTTACTGCCGGATTTTACTTTAAAAAGAAACATTATATCACCATTAATGTTACCGAGAAAATCAACTCTCGCTTTACTTATCCGAAAGACTTAATTGTTTTGCTTTGGGAAGGAAACGGCAAAAGTTTACTCGGACAACGGGCAAATTTTGACGGCATAGGTTATGACTTTATGCAATATCGTGAATATGCCATAGGATATAATTACGAATTGAATGATAAATGGACGGTTGGCGGACGTGTAAAATACCTGAAAGGAATTACCAACATTTACACAAAAACCAGCAATTTGGGTATGACTACCGACGAAAAAACATTTGACCTTACTTTCGATGGCGAAGTAGATATTTACACTTCAGGAGTAAATGAATTAGCCGACACCAATTATACGTTTGATATCAATCAATATATGTTTAAAAGAAATAATTCGGGTTTTGGTGTAGATTTAGGTGCCAGCTATCAATATTCCGAAAAATTAAAGTTGTTTATCGATATTATTGACTTGGGATATATTAAATGGAACTATGACACGCGCAACTTTAAAAAAGATTCGTTGAATTTTAGTTTTACCGGAATAGATATTAAAGACTTTTTAGGTACTGACGATACTACATCGAGTCAAATTTCACAAACATTAGCCGATTCTATCGACAACATTATACAACTGCAAGATTATACAGGTAGTTATAAAACGCCTCTTTACACTCAGTTTTATTTAGGTGGCGAATATGAATTATCTCAAAAAATCACCCTTAGCGGAATTGGTCATTTTGAATTTATTCACGGTCGTTTCCGCCCTTCAATGACTGTTGGTGCACGATTTAAATTAACCAACTTTTTTACTGCTGTTGCCAATTATTCGGCGTACAACAACAGTTATTTGAATTTTGGTGTGGGACTGGCGGCCAACTTAGGTCCAATTCAATGGTATTTTGCTTCCAATAATGTAGTGGGTGTATTTGCCCCATACCTAACAAAAAATGCCCATTTCAGAACGGGCATAAATATATTAATCGGAAGAGAGAAAAAACAAGTTGCTACTCAATCACAAATAGAATAAGCATTAAACACTTACAGGAATATTACGTTCTTGAATCATTTTACGTAAATTGATTAGTGCATAACGCATTCTTCCCAAAGCCGTATTGATACTTACATTTGTCGATGCGGCTATTTCTTTAAAACTCATATCGTAATACAAACGCATCATCAATACTTCTTTTTGGTCGGCAGGCAAATCTTTTATTAACGATTTGATAAGCTTATGATGTTGTTTTATCTCTAATTTTTCATTAATGCCCTTATCTTTGCTGGTAAGCATATCCATCACATCAAAATCATCATTTCCTTTTACAGTGGGCATTTTACTGTTTTTTCTGAAATAATCAATCATTAAATTATGAGCAATACGCATTACCCAAGGCAAAAATTTACCTTCATCGTTGTATTTTCCTTTTTTCAATGTTTGAATTACTTTTACAAAAGTATCCTGAAAAACATCATTGGCAACTTCTTCATCCTTAACAGTATAATAGATGTAAGAAAAAACCCTGTCTTTATGACGGTTCAATAACTTCTCGAAAGCAGACTCTTGTCCTTGTAAATACTTTCTTATTAATTCTTGGTCGGTTAAGCCTATTGTATTCATAATACCTCCTTTTTTTGCATTTAGTAGCAGTTGTTTATGTAAAATAAAAAGGTAGATATTATTCAATAGGCAATAAGATTTTTGGTTTGTAGTGAGTTTAACGACTAAATTTTGCTTTTATTGTACGTCGGATAATTTTTTTTTGTTTCACACAAATATACAAAAAGTAGCGTACCTTTGCAAACTTCATTTTTTCACAAACAAAAATGCCCGCAAAAACAAAACATAAAGCAACCGTTTCGCCAAAAACACACATTTTGATAAAAGGTGCCAAAGTGCACAACCTTAAAAATATTGATGTGGCACTGCCACGCAATAAATTTATTGTCATTACCGGATTGTCGGGCTCGGGAAAATCATCTTTGGCTTTCGATACGCTTTATGCCGAAGGGCAACGCCGGTACATTGAAAGTTTATCATCTTATGCCCGTCAATTTTTGGGTAAAATAGAAAAACCGGCTGTTGAACAAATTATAGGTATTTCGCCGGCAATTGCCATTGAACAAAAAGTAACCACCGGAAATTCACGTTCAACCGTTGGAACACAAACCGAAATATACGATTATCTTAAAATTCTATATGCGCGTATAGGCCACACTTTTTCGCCCATTTCCGGCAAGGAAGTAAAAAAAGACACACCTTCGTCGGTTTTTGAGTTTTTGCATACATATCCGCCAGGAACAAAAATAATCATCACTTCGCCGTTTTTATTGCACGATAAAACATTTGCCGAAGCAGTAAAAAGTTATTCATTGCAAGGATTTTCACGTGTTTATGACGGCAAAACGTTTATTCCGCTAAATGAATTGGATACCGAATCGACCAGTCCAAAAGATATATTCTTACTTATTGACCGGGTGAAAATTTCTGACGATGAAGAAAATAAAAGCCGTATTTACGACTCGATAGAAACCGCATTTTTTGAAGGTAAGGGAGAAGCTGTAATATTTGTAGAAGAATCCGGAGCTTTTACACCTTATCATTTTAACAATCGCTTTGAAGCCGACGGCATTACTTTTGAAGAACCCACGCCGCACTTTTTCAGTTTCAACAATCCTTTAGGCGCTTGCAAAACCTGCGAAGGATATGGCAAAGTTTTGGGCATTGACGAAGATTTGGTTATCCCCAATAAAAGTTTATCCATTTATGAAGATGCTATTCAATGTTGGCGCGGCGATAAAATGCAAGAATGGAAAAACGACCTGATTTTTAATGCGCATCATTTCAATTTCCCTATTCATAAACCATATCGAGAATTAACCGAGGAGCAAAAAAAATTGCTGTGGACAGGAAATGAATATTTTGAAGGGTTGAACCGTTTTTTTAAACACCTGGAAGAACAAAGCTACAAAATACAGTATCGTGTAATGCTTTCGCGTTATCGCGGTCGCACCGTTTGCCCCGATTGTAAAGGTACTCGCTTGCGAAAAGACGCTCAATACGTGAAAATAAACGGAAAATCTATTATTGATTTGGTATTGATGCCCATTGATGAATTAGCCGTTTTTTTCAATAATTTGTCTTTGAATGAATACGAATCAAAAGTTGCCAAACGACTGCTGACTGAAATAAAAAACCGCATCCGTTATATCCAAAATGTAGGATTGGGCTATCTGACACTCAACCGGATGTCCAACACACTTTCGGGCGGAGAAAGTCAACGGATAAACTTGGCAAAATCATTGGGCAGCAGCTTGGTGGGTTCGCTCTATATTTTAGATGAGCCAAGTATTGGGCTTCATTCAAAAGATACGGAAAAACTGATTTCAGTTCTGAAAGATTTACAAAAACTCGGCAATACGGTCATTGTTGTTGAACACGATGAAGACATTATGAAAGACGCCGATTTGATTATTGATATGGGACCCGAAGCCGGCTCACATGGAGGTGAAGTAGTTTTTACCGGCACACACAGTGAACTGCCACAAGCAGAAAACAGTTATACGGCTAAATACCTGACCGGAAAATTATCCATTGAAACACCCCAAAAAAGACGTAAATGGAAAAAAAGCATTGCCATAACCAATGCGCATTTGCACAACCTGAAAAACATTGATGTAACGATTCCCCTTGGAGTATTGACGGCGGTTACCGGTGTTAGCGGAAGTGGTAAGTCTTCGCTCATAAAAGGCACGCTTTACCCTGCCCTTCAGCGGTATTTTAACGGGCAGCCGGTTTCCGGAGCGTTTGACAAATTGGAAGGCGACCTAAAATCGATACAAGCCATTGAGTTTGTTGACCAAAATCCTATCGGGAAATCTTCGCGCAGTAATCCGGTTACTTATTTAAAAGCATTTGATGAAATCAGAAATCTTTTTGCCCAGCAGCAATTATCAAAAATTAACGGCTATAAACCCAGCACATTTTCATTCAATGTAGAAGGCGGAAGATGTGAAAACTGTAAAGGTGAAGGCGAAATCATTGTTGATATGCAATTTATGGCCGATGTGCACCTGAAATGTGATGTTTGCCAAGGCAAACGATACAAAGAAGAAGTATTGGAAGTTCAATTCCGAAACAAAAACATTTACGATATTTTGGAAATGACCGTAGATGATGCCGTAGCGTTTTTTAATGATGCTGCCCAAACCGACAAAACCTTTCATACAATTTGTAAAAAAATAAGCGAAAAGCTTCTGCCCTTGCAAGAAGTAGGTTTGGGATATGTTAAATTGGGGCAACCCTCGGGAACATTAAGCGGCGGAGAAGCTCAACGCATAAAGTTAGCTTCGTTTTTGGTTAAGAAAAATGAGCAAAACAACATCCTCTTTATTTTTGATGAACCCACCACCGGTTTACATTTTCATGATGTAAAAAAACTGCTAAAATCTTTTAATGCTTTAATTGAACAAGGACACAGTGTTTTGGTTATCGAACATAATTTGGATGTGGTAAAAAATGCCGATTGGATTATTGATTTAGGTCCCGAAGGAGGAAAAAACGGTGGGAATATTACTTTTGAAGGCACACCTGAAGAACTTATTCGTGAATCAAACAATATTACCGCACAATTTCTACGCGAAAAGTTTTAAGCATTTTAGAATTATTCGAACATAATTGAATAAACACGGCTAATTTCTTTTTTTAATTGCTCAATGTTAATGAACCGCGCATGACGAATGGTTTCTTTACCTGCAAAATAAACCAATACGGTAGGAATAACAAACACATTGTATTCACCTTTTACCTCGGGCAATACTTGAACATTAATCTCCACCATCGTTAATTGAGGAAATTCTTCAGAAACCAATTGTTGGAGTTTGGGAGCCAAAGCATCACCAACATTACAAGCCCCGTCGGAAAACAACAACATAACAGCATCTTCTTTATTTATAATTTGCTTTATTTGTTGACTGTTTTGAGCAATTTGGTATTTCATCTTATAAAAATTTGTGCAAAATAACCGGTTTTGACACTTACTATGTGTAACAAAAGTTCCATAATTCTTGATAAATAATTTAAACTAAAACTAAATTTTAGTTGCTTTAAATGCTTATTTTCGTAGAGTTATGCATTTGAATTTGCCGAAATACAGTCTTAAAATCAAAAAAAATGCTTTGGGCGAGTTTGAAATTTTTGATGCGTTCAGAAAAAAATACCTTTATCTTACTCCCGAAGAATGGGTTCGTCAAAATTTTCTCCATTTTTTGGTCAACGAATACGATTATCCTAAAAGTTTAATTGAGATTGAAAAAGGTTTAACCTTAAATCAATTACAAAAACGTGCCGATGCTCTGGTTTACAACACATTAGGCAAACCTGTGGTTTTATTGGAATTTAAAGCACCTCACATTACCCTGAATCAAAATGTAATGGAACAAATTTCGCGTTACAATTTGCATTTTAAAGTTCCCTTTTTAATTGTAAGCAATGGTATGCAACACCATTGTTTTTATGTCGATTTTGAGCAACAAACCGTTACCGAGTTAAATGAAATTCCTCATTACAACAAAATAAAGACCTCAACAACAAGCAACGTAAATAAATAATTACTCGTATTTTTAAATGATGAAAAAATGTTGGCTCATATTTATTTTTCTCTTGGTATTTTCCGGTGTGAAAAGTCAAGTTGCCTTGAACTTAACCCAAAGAGCTTGGCTTGAACAAAATATTCTTTCGGAAAATAAAATTCTTTTGCCTGTTAAATTTAATTCATCTCAATTGCTCGATTTTCTGAAAGAAAAAAAAATTCAATACCGGTTAACAAATAAAAATACGGCTTTAATTTGGGCTAACCCGAAAGAAATACTTTTATTGGCGGGCAATGAAAATATTTCGCAATTATACTTGGAATTAGGTAAACCAAAACCTTTAAACGATACGGCTATTATCCACAATAATGTTTTGCCTATTCACTCGGGCGACAGTCTTATTTCTCCCTTTAAGGGAAAAAATGTTTTGTTGGGATTTATCGATACGGGAATAGACATTGACCATCCCGATTTTAAAGACTCGTTGGGTAATACAAGAATCTATCGCATTTGGGACCAAAATGCCGCTTATGACGGCAATAATTTCGGTTACGGAAAAATTTGGACCAATCAAGATATTGACAATGGTTTATGTAACCACAAAGACCCTTTCAACAATTACGGGCACGGTACACAAGTAAGCGGAACAGCTACCGGAAATGGCAGAGCGGTAAATAATTATACCGGAATGGCACCTGAAGCTAAAATTGTAATGGTTGCATCAAAATTTGACACGGTCAATTGGTTGGCTACCGTAGCGCAAAGTGTGGAATATATTTTCTCATTAGCCGATTCGTTACAATTGCCATGTGTCATCAACATTAGCGCAGGCGATTATTACGGTTCCCACGACGGATTAGACCTTCCGGCGCAGTTAATAGACAGTATGCTCAAAGCCAAAACCGGCAGAGCTATTGTTTGTGCAGTGGGAAATGCCGGATTTTACCCTTTTCATATTCAACATCAACCAAATAATGATACAGCTTTTACCTGGTTCAGTTATAACGGCAGTTCGCAATTGGGATACGGCGCTTTTTTTACCGAAGCTTGGGCAGATAGCAACGATGTTCAAAATTTATCTTTTAGAGTAGCTATTCATCGCCCTTCAAATTTCACAATTGCGGGAAGTACAAATACTTATCAAATAAATGATTTTTTGAATACAACTGTCAGCGATACGGTTTTAAACAGTGCTAATGATACTTTGGCTATTGTTGATTTTTTTGCTTCTTACGAAAACGGACGTTTCCGCATTCAATTTCACAGCAAACAACCCGATTCATCTTCTTATTATTTTTCGGTAAAAACTATGGGAACAGGAAAACTTGATTTTTGGTCGGCTTCGTGGTTAGGCACTTCCGAACCGGTTTCAAACATTCCTTCACCTTCGGTTTATCCTGAAATTAACCATTATGTTTTGCCCGATACCTTTCAAACAATGGTCAGCAGTTTTACTTGTTTACCCTCGGTTATTACAGTAGGCAATTTTGTAAACCGGAAAAAATATTTGGATGTGGATTCTGTTTGGCAAACGATGCCTACAACCGTGGGCGAAATCGGTTATACCAGCAGTTTAGGTCCTACAAGAACAGGCGTTATAAAACCCGATTTGACCGCTACGGGCGATGTAACTCTTTCGGCTTGTCCGGATACGGTTATTCAAGTGAGCATATTAAACGGACAAAGCGACCGCATTGCTTTGGGCGGGAAACACAAACGAAACGGTGGTTCTTCTTTGGCATCTCCTGTTGTGGCAGGCATCACGGCTTTATTACTTGAAAAATGCCCGAATATGAGTAATGAGGAAATCAAAAATAGTTTACTTTCTACAACCAAAACCGATAATTTTACAGGCAACACGCCCAATTTTCGTTGGGGTTACGGAAAAGTAAACGGGCACAAAGCACTTAAAAGCACTAATTTTAACGTTCCAATATTTGGGCAATCATCTGTTTGCTCGGGCGACAGCATTGTTTTATCAACTACAACAAATTATTTTGATTATCAATGGAATACCGGCGAAAACGGATTTTCTGTTTGGGTAAATGATTCGGGCAGTTATTATGTAATGGTTAGTGATGAAAACGGATGTGAAAGCATTTCGGACACTATTCAAACCACTCTCTATCCCATTCCGCCCAAACCGGCAATGCAATTACAAAATGACACACTGTTTACTTCGCCAAATTATACGCAATATATTTGGCATCATATTTCTTCGGGCAATGATTTTCTGACTTCAGAAAATAAATTTGCCGTTGCGGACATTGGTTATTATTCGGTTACGATAATTGACACAAACGGATGCAGCAACACTTCCGATACTATATTTTTTGCTCCTTTGGGAATTTTTACGCTCAATAATCCGGGGATAAAAATAAGACCTAATCCGGCAAATGATATTTTAACACTTCACACTGCCCTACCCTTACAAGGGTTACAAATTATCAATTCTATCGGGCAAACCGTTTATGATAAGACTATATCCGGAAGAAAGATAACTCTTGACGTTACTAATTTACCTTCGGGAATTTATCACATTCATTGTTATTTTAAAACATCCGGCACTCAACAACTTACAAATTATTTATTCATTAAATTATGAGAAAATTCTTTACTATTTTACTCCTAACTGCGCATGTTGCTTTATTTGCTCAACAAGATTCTGTTTTTGTTTTTAAATTAAAATGGAACTACAAGCAACTTATTCAAAATGAAAAAATTACAAATGCAAACTTACATCAACTTTTAGCCGAATTTGGCAATTATACACTTAAAAAAACATTCCCGTCACACAATCATGAAACAGACAGAAATGAAAAATTTAAACTTTCGACCATTTATACGGTTAATTATCATCAAAATATCAATGCATCATTATTATTAAAAAAAATTAAGAAAATCCGTTTTTTGGAATATTTCGAACCTTATGTTTATCCCGAGTTATGCTACACGCCTTCCGATACATTGATAGCACAACAATATTATTTAAATCTAATTCAAGCACTGCAAGCGTGGGATATTGAGCAAGGGAACAATTCTGTTGTTATTGGTATTACCGATACCGGTTGGGACCCTACACATCCGGATTTATTGCCTAATGTTCATATCAATACAGCCGACCCCATCAACGGAATCGACGACGATAATGATGGCTATACCGATAATTATATGGGTTGGGATGTGGCAATGAACGACAACGACGCCACTTTTGAATCGTTAAGTCACGGTGTAAATGTTACAGGAATTGCGGCTGCTGCCACCGATAATGTAACCGGAATTGCCGGCGTTGGGTTTAATTGTTCTTTTTTGCCCGTAAAAATCTCTGATGCGGCAGGAATTTTAACTTCTGCCTATCAGGGCGTAGTGTATGCCGCCGACCATAATGCGGATGTTATCAATTGTTCATGGGGCAGTTTTACGGCAGGTCAATTTCAGCAAGATGTTATCAATTATGCCATTGATAAAGGATGCTTAATCGTTGCTGCCGTTGGAAACAATGATTTGGAAACAAAATTTTACCCGGCGGCTTATGAAGGGGTTTTGAGTGTTTGTGCCACAGAACAAAATGATTTGAAAAAAGATAATTCAAATTATGGCTATTATGTAGATATTGCCGCTCCGGGCGAAGCCATGTTTACCACTACGTCTATGGGTACTTATGCCACCAATGGCGGAACTTCTATGGCAGCACCGGTGGTAAGCGGTGCTGCAGCATTGGTAAAAGCCAAATATCCTTCTTATACTACCAATCAGATAAAAGCATTATTAAAAGCCACTGCAGATGATATTTATCCGCAAAATTCAACTTACTTGAATAAGTTGGGTAGTGGGCGAATTAACCTATACAACGCTGTCAGTGCCGTAAATCCTCGGTATGTATCGGTGATTTACGACAGTTTATTCGATAATAATGATAATAATTTTTATGCCCAGGATACCTTGTATTTGTATTCCGAATTTCAAAATATGCTCTCACCCATTGCCGGAGCGTCTGTTCAGTTAGTCAGTTTATCGCCTTATGCCACTGTTCTTAATGGTTCATTTTCCATTCCTTCTCTTGCTACATTGGCAAGTGTCAATAATTCCGGCAATGAGTTTACAATTGTTTTTGACAATAATACGCCTTTGAATCAAATTGTTACATTGCAATACCAAATTACGGTAAACGGAAATACCTATTATGAATATATAGATTTTACGATAAATCCCGATTATATCACCGTAGGCATTAACAATATCACAACAACTTTTACGAGCAATGGCAGAATCGGTTATGCAGATGCAAATAACAATAATGGTGTTGGATTTTTGTATAAAAACGAAAATTTGCTTTACGAAGCCGGATTAATGATAAGTGACGACCCTTCACGTGTTGCCGATTGCGTACGGGGAGTTAACGGTACCAATTTCGATTTTTCTTCTTTGGTACCTGTGCATTATTCTACCAATGTTGTAGCACCGGCTACTTTGGATGGAATGATGGAAGATTATTACCTGACCGACAGAATAAACATTACAGTTTGGCATAATGAATATGTTTACACAGATGCCCCACGCTCCAATTATGTTATTGCAAGCTATACGATAAAAAACAACAATAATTTTACCTTGCCCGGTTTATATGTTGGTTTGTTTGCCGATTGGGATATAAAAAACGCTTATGAAAACAAAGCCAACGCTGATATTTCTCGCAAGCTGAGTTATTGTTACTCAACCACCGACTCAATGTTTGCCGGAATAATGATATTAAACAATGTTCCCTTTAACACATACAATATTGATAATGTAAGCGGAGGAAATGGTGGTGTGGATATTTACTCGGGATTTAGCGAAAACGAAAAATATACAACCTTAACCCAATTGCGCACAAACGCCGGTAACAATTCCGCACAAGGGAATGACGTTTGTCAAGTGGTCAGTTCGGGCATAAACAATCTTCAAGCAAATGATGAATTTACAGTAGTATTTGCCTTACTTGCCGCCGACAGTTTACAACATTTGTTACAAATAGCCGACTCTGCTCAATATTACTACAACTTGTCACCGGTTTCTGCATTTGCATCTTCTTACAACACACTAAACATATCTGTTTATCCCAATCCGGCAGTGGATAAAATTTCAATATCCGGTTTAGACAATACCAAACCCTTTTTGATAAAAATATTTTCCGCCGAAGGTAAACTTATTCTCACATCATCAAATGAAACTGTTTTTTTAAATGATTTGGCAAAGGGACTCTATTTTATAGAAATCATGCAAGAAAATCATTTTGTGCGAAAGAAAATCATCCTTAAATAGTTGATTTAACAAGCTATTACACACTTATTAACATTGTGTTAATAACATTAAGTATTTATATTTTTTTCTTCATTTACGGTTATATATATTTGTTTCTCAACTTATAAATGCTCCAACATCCATGAAAAAACTCTTAAGCATCTTTTTACTCCTAATATTTGTGGGCGTATATGCGCAAGAAAATGAAAAAGCGAACAAACCAAAGCCTATCAGCCCTAAAGACAAAATGAAAATGGCAGATGCCCGTCATCAATTTTTGGAGAGAAACTATCGCGGAGCATTAAATTTATATCGTGAATTGCTCAGAACTTACCCAAACAATATTACACTTAATTACCGCACGGCTGAATGTCACTTTAACCTGAAAAGATACGATTTGGCTGTGGATTATTTTCAAAATGTAAAAAACATCAATGCAAATCCTAAAAATTTACCATTGTTTTATTTTGAATTTGGACGAGCATTACAACGAAACGGACAATTGGATGAAGCTCTCGAAGCTTTTGAAAAATTTAAAGCAACTGCCAAGAAAAAGCACATAAAACAAACCAACCCCGACAAATATATTGAGCAAATCAAATATGCTCAAGTGCAAATGCAAAACCCCATTGATGTAAAAATCATTCATTTGGACAAAAAAATCAATTCACGATTTCCGGAGTATTCACCATCTATAACTGCCGACGGTAAAACAATGATTTTTACCTCGCGCCGTTCGGATACCAAAGGCGGCGGAATTGACAAAGAATCGGATTACAAGTTTTTTGAAGATGTTTATATCAGTGAATGGAACGAAGAAGAACAAGATTGGGAAGAAGCATATCCTATTGAAGGAAAAATAAATACCGAAGGACACGATGCAGCATTAAGTATTTCGAAAGACGGAAATATTATTTTTCTTTATCGAAACGATGGAAATCTTTATATCGGTGATATTTTTTACTCAAAACGTTCAAAAGACGGTAAAAAATGGGGAACGCCCCGTTATATCGAAAAGCCTGTAAACACTTCGTATTTTGAAAGTTCGGCAAGTTTGTCGGCAGATGGAAATTATCTTTATTTTGTCAGCGAGCGCCCCGATAAAAAATTAGGTGCCATGGGACACGGCGACATTTATTTGGTAGAACGAATTTCACGAAATAAATGGGGAAATATTAAAAACTTAGGTCCAAATATAAACACTCCCGGTGATGAAATTTCTGTTTTTATCCACCCCGACGGTAAAACATTGTTTTTCAGTTCCGACGGACATAAAACAATGGGTGGATACGACATATTTATGTCTAAAAAGCAAGAAGACGGCACTTGGAGCAAACCCGTTAATTTAGGTTACCCAATCAACACTATTGGCGATGATATGCATTTTATATTAAGTACTGACAATAAAACCGCTTATTACGATACTGAGCGTGAAGATACGTACGGCGAACGCGATATTTATAAAATCGACGTGAGTAATTACTCTATTTTAACTGCCGGAAAAGACTATTCGGTAGCCATATTAAAAGGAAGCATTATAGGCAACAGTGCCGAGGACGTTGAAGCTGAAATAACCATAAAAGATAAAGCAACCGGAGAAGTAATCAATAAAATCCAAACCAACGAATATGGTTTTTACTTTATTACATTGCCTGCCGGCAAAACTTACATTGTAGAAGCTTCGGCAGAAGGATATGAATCAAACAGTGAGGAAGTATCTATTCCCGAGTATGACGATAAAATTGCAACTGCCGTAAAAGATATTATACTTCAGAAAAAAGCCGAAGAAGTTCCTGTTATAGAAGGTGAATAAGGTTAATTTAAAGTTACTTTTATTTTAATATTAACCCAAAAGGTTATCAACAATCAGAAGAGGATAATTATATTCAAATTCAGTTGATTGAAATAATATTACTGCTAATTTAATGGGGTAAAATAATTCATTCATTTAACATATAATTATTATGCCTCGAACTAAAATTTTTGTCCTCGACACCTCGGTTTTATTATTTGACCACAACAGTATTTTAAGTTTTGAAAACAATGATGTAGCTATTCCGATTACCGTATTGGAAGAATTAGATAAATTTAAAGTAGGTTCGGATACCAAAAATTACGAAGCACGAGAAGTCATCCGTTTTATAGATAAAATAAGTACCGGCAATCAATTAAACAAATGGATAAAATTACCCGGCACCAACCGTGGAAAATTCAAAATTTTACTTTCTGAATATCATCAAGATGGCACATCTCAAGCTATTTTCGGCTCACCCAAAAACGACCACAAAATTCTTGACGCAACACTAAAGCTGGCACAAGAAACCAAAGGTCGAAAAGTAATATTAGTGAGCAAAGACATCAACTTGCGTGTTAAAGCCAAAGCGTTGGGCATTACCGCTCAAGATTTTGAAACAGGTAAAGTAAAAGATGTCAATTCCATAAAAAAAGGGATGCACACCATCGAAAATGTTGACAGCAACATTATTCGCGAGTTATATACCAAAGGCGAAATCACCAACTTGGAAATTTTAGGTGATGCATTAGTAAATAACGGCTATTACATTCTTAAAAACGGAAAAACCTCTGCTCTGGCTTATTACAACCCTTTTAAACAAGTAATTGAAAAAGTAGAAAAACAAATTGCTTTTGGGATAAAACCAAAAAATGCCGAACAAGCATTTGCCTTGCACGCTATTCTTCACCCCGACATTAAATTAGTGACTTTACAAGGCGTTGCCGGAACAGGCAAAACTTTATTGGCACTTGCCGGTGCTTTGGAGCAACACAAGCAATTTAACCAAATTATGTTGGCTCGACCAATAGTGCCACTGAGCAACAAAGACTTGGGCTATTTGCCCGGCGATGCGCTTGAAAAAATCAATCCGTATATGCAACCGCTTTTCGACAATATGAAATTTATAAAAAACCAATTTAGAGAAACCGAACGGAAATATAAATTACTGCAAGAAATGGAAGACGAAGGCAAAATAATTATCACACCATTGGCTTATATCAGAGGAAGAAGTTTTGCCAATATGTTTTTCATTATCGACGAATCGCAAAACCTTACTCCCCACGAAGTAAAAACCATCATAACACGAGCCGGCGAAGGTACAAAGCTTGTATTTACAGGTGATGTAAAACAAATAGACACCCCTTATCTCGATGAAGAAAGTAACGGATTAACTTACTTGATAGACCGCCTTCGCGGGCAAGAATTATTCACCAATGTTATTTTGGAAAAAGGCGAACGCTCTGAGTTGGCTAATTTGGCAAATGAATTATTGTAGAATGCAAATTCCAATAAAATTAACGCTCTCAAAGTAACTTTGACTATATTTGTTGGTCTAAAAGTAGCGTATGAAAGAATTACTCAAAAAATTTGAAGAAAAACGACCCGAAATAGTTTTTGAATGGCAAGACAGTGAAACCGAAGCCGAAGGTTGGGTAGTTATTAACTCTTTACGAGGTGGAGCCGCCGGTGGCGGAACACGTATGCGCAAAGGATTGGATAAACACGAAGTAACTTCTTTGGCAAAAACTATGGAAGTTAAATTTACCGTTTCAGGCCCACCCATTGGCGGAGCAAAATCGGGTATAAATTTTGACCCGAACGACCCGCGTAAAGAAGGTGTTTTAAAACGGTGGTACAAAGCCGTAGCCCCCTTACTTAAAAACTATTACGGAACAGGCGGTGATTTAAATGTTGATGAAATTCACGAAGTAATCCCCATTACCGAAAGTTACAATGTTTGGCATCCTCAAGAGGGTGTTTTAACCGGGCATTTTAACCCTACCGAGATAGAAAAAATCAATAAAATAGCGCAATTGCGCGAAGGTGTTTCTAAAGTAATTGAAGACATTCGTTACTCGCCCGATCCGTTGCGTAAATATGTGGTTGCCGATATGATTACCGGTTACGGAGTAGCCGAAGCCGTAAAACATTTTTACGATATTTATACCGACGACCAACTTTCAGAAAAACGAGCAATCATTCAAGGATGGGGCAATGTAGCCTCAGCAGCAGCATATTATTTGGCTCAAGATGGTGTGAAAATAGTTGGTATCATTGATAAAGTTGGCGGATTAATTAACGAAAACGGATTTACTTTTGAAGAAATTCGTCAATTGTTTTTAAACAAAAAAGGTAATAAACTGGTTGCCGACAATTTAATTCCTTTTGAAGAAGTAAACGAAAAAATTTGGGATATCAAATCCGAAATATTCATTCCTGCAGCTGCATCACGATTGGTAACCAAAGAACAAATAGACCGGATGATAAATGCGGAATTGGAAGTTATTTCAAGCGGTGCTAACGTTCCCTTTGCCGACCAAGAAATTTTTTTTGGTCCTATCAGCGAATATGCCGACCAACGAATTAGCGTAATACCCGATTTTATTGCCAATTGCGGAATGGCACGTGTTTTTGCTTATTTAATGCAAAACAATGCCGACTTGGGCGACGAAGCTATTTTTCACGATACTTCGGAAACTATCCGAAAAGCTTTGCATCAAGCGCATCACAAAAACAACGACCGCTTAAATATATCTAAAACGGCTTTTGAAATTGCATTAAATCAATTGGTATAAAATGAAAGAATTCTTACATAAAACTTTTTTTGAAAACAGTGTTGAAGATTATTTATGGGCTATTGGGTCATTAATTATTGGTTTAATAGCACTTCGTTTTTTAGGATATTTATTAATAAAACTTTTATCCAAAAGACTTAACCGTTATACCGAAGAAGATCATTTTGATATTTTTTATGATATACTAAAAAAACCACTTCATCAATTTTTTTTACTAATAATTGTTTATATATCTGCCTCTTTTTTACGCTACCCCGAACAATGGGATTTAAAACCAATAAATGAATTTGGATTACGAATGATAATTGCAAAATCCTATGGAGTTTTATTAGGTGTAAATATTACTTGGCTAATAGTAAAGTTAGCCGATTGTATTGCATATATATTAAAAGAAAAGGCAGAAAAAACAGAATCAAAACAAGATGACCAATTAATTCCTTTTGTTACGGATATTACAAAAGTAATTATCTGGATTTTCGGATTACTGGTTGTAATAAGTAATGTATTTGATATCAATGTTGGCTCATTGGTTGCCGGATTGGGAATTGGAGGTTTGGCTGTGGCATTGGCAGCTCAAGAAACCCTCGAAAATTTATTGGGTTCATTTACCATATTTTTAGACAAACCCTTTATGGTGGGCGATTTGGTAACGGTAAACGGCATAACCGGAACGGTAGAACGTGTCGGACTTAGAAGTACACGTATCCGCACATTGGAAAAAAGTTACGTAACGGTGCCTAACAAAAAAATGATAAATGCCGAGTTGGATAATCTTACTTTGCGCACATCTCGCAGAGTTGATTTTATGATTGGTTTGATTTATGGAACCAAGCTAAACGATATGCAAAACATTATAAATGAAGTACAAACATTAATAGATAATCATCCACAAACAAGTGATACAGATAACATAGTACGATTTTTTGAATTTGCCGACAGTTCATTAAACATTCGTGTTATATATTTTGTAAATACAATGGATTGGAACATTTTTTTGGATGTTAAACAAGAAATAAATTTTAAAATAATGGAGATAGTAGAGAAAAATAATACTTCCTTTGCTTTTCCGTCAACATCGGTATATATAGAAAAATTTAATCAAAATCAATAAACATAAATTATGGAAACATTTGTAGTTATTACTTTTATTTTGGGCTATTTAGCCATTACATTAGAACATAATCTTAAAATTGACAAGCTTATTCCAGCATTGATAATGATGGCTTTGTGCTGGGCATTTGTGGCTTTTGGAGTTGACGATATTCAAACTTGGTTTAACTCTGCTGCTCACACATTGATGGACAATTTCGGCAGTTTAAGCCACGAAGAAAAAAAGCATTTGGTAGAAGAAACCTTATTGCATCACTTGGGTAAAACAGCCGAGATTTTAGTGTTTTTGATTGGTGCAATGACTATTGTGGAAACCATTGATTATTTTGACGGGTTCAGTACATTTAAAGATTTAATAAAAACAAAAAGTAAAAAGAAAATTTTATGGATTTTCAGCTTTTTGGCTTTCTTTTTATCAGCAGTAATTGACAATCTTACCGCAACTATAGTTTTAATTTCAATTTTAAGTAAAATTATTAAAGACAAAAACTTACGTATGTGGATTGTCGGTATTGTAATTATTGCCGCCAATGCAGGTGGTGCTTGGTCGCCAATTGGTGATGTTACCACTACAATGCTGTGGATTGGCAACAAAGTTTCTACCGGAAAACTTATCGGATATTTATTACCCGCATCATTACTTACTATTATAGTACCGGCTTTTATCGCATCTTTTTTACCTGTATTTAAAGGCGAAATAGAACCCATTTTAATCAAAGATGACAAAAAGCACAAATACTCATCTGCAATTTTATATATAGGATTGGGAGGTATAGTATTTGTACCGGTTTTTAAAGTTATTACACATTTACCGCCTTATGTTGGAATGATGCTATCTTTGGCAATTGTAGCAACCTTTGCCGAGATATTCAGCAAGCGTGAATTTGATACAAAAGACCACGAACATCACAGCCCTATACACAAATCATTAACTAAAATAGAAATGCCCAGTATTTTGTTCTTTTTGGGAATACTAATGTCGGTAGCCGCTTTAGAATCTTTAGGTAAGTTATTTAATTTTGCCGAATGGCTACAAACATCTATGCCAATGTTAGGCACCGAGCCCGAAGGAACAAAAGTTTCCGACTTGGTAATTATGTTATTGGGTGTAGGTTCGGCTGTTATTGATAATGTACCATTGGTTGCTGCAACATTAGGTATGTTTACCGAACCGCTTGACCATCCAATTTGGCATTTTATTGCTTATAGTGCCGGTACAGGAGGAAGTATGTTAATCATAGGCTCGGCGGCAGGTGTTGTAGCTATGGGCTTGGAAAAAATAGATTTCTTTTGGTATTTCAAAAAAATCTCATTATTTGCTGTTATTGGATTTTTGATTGGTTCGGCAACATTTATTTTATTGCGTGATTTTATTTAGATAAGGAAAATTTTCTTTTAACTTTTAAAAGGCTATTTCAAAAAAAAGAAATAGCCTTTTTTATTATGTCAAAGAGAATATTAATATCAATTATTCAGTAATTCCACAGCTTTTGCAATGGCTTTTTCCACACCTTCGGGATTTTTACCGCCTGCTGTGGCAAAAAACGGTTGACCGCCACCACCACCTTGCATTTCTTTTGCCGCCTCACGAACAATTTGCCCGGCATTCAATCCTTTTTCTTTCACCAAATTATCAGACAGCCCAATGGTTAGCAAGGGTTTGTTGTTGATAATTGCTCCCAAAATCACTACACGATTAGCAGATTCGTTTTTGAGTTGAAAAACCAAATCTTTAATAATAGCATTATCATCAAGCTCAACTTTTTGGGCAATTACCTCCATTCCGCTTACTTCTTGGGCATGTTGCACCAATTCGGTTTTAATGTTTTTTGCCGCCTCTCTTTTCAATTGCTGAATTTCTTTTTCAAGCTTGGTTTGTTGTGCCAATAAATCACTAATGGATTGCACTACATTTTTAGGGTTTTTCAATAATTGTCTTACTTCTTTCAGTGCTGTTAATTCATTATTTATGAATTCCTCGGCTTTATCGGCAGTAATAGCTTCAATTCTTCTGATACCGGCAGCTGTGGCACTTTCCGAAACAATTTTAAAAATCCCGATTTCGCCGGTTGCTTTTACGTGTGTGCCACCACACAGTTCAATGGAATCTCCAAAACGAATTACACGAACCGTATCGCCGTATTTTTCGCCAAAAAGCATCATCGCTCCCATTTTTTCTGCTTCGGATATGGGAATATTTCGTTTTTCGTCGAGTGGTAAATTCTGACGAATGCGTTGGTTAACTTTATGTTCAATTTCCTTTAATTCTTCATCGGTAACTTTTTGAAAATGTGAAAAATCAAAACGCAAATAATCTGCATTTACCAAAGAACCTTTTTGCTCTACATGCGTGCCCAACACTTCTCGCAAAGCTTGATGCAACAAGTGTGTTGCCGAGTGGTTTTTGGCTGTTAAACGGCGTTTACTTTCACTGACAACAGCTTTCCACGTACCGGATAAATCTTGCGGTAACTGCGAAGTAAAATGAATAATCAGGTTGTTTTCTTTTTTTGTATCCTCAATATTTATTGTCGTTTCGCCTTGTTGCAAATATCCGGTATCACCAACTTGTCCTCCACCTTCGGGATAGAATGGCGTAATGTTTAACACAAGCTGATATTTATCTATTCCTTTAGTTTTTATTTTCCGGTAACGGGTAATTTTCACATCGGTTTCGAGCATATCATACCCCACAAATTCTTCTTTGTCATCTTCTAATAATACTATCCAATCTTCTGTTTCTACTTTAGCATCTTTGCGTGAGCGCTCCTTCTGTTTATTCAATTCTTCCGAAAATTCTGCCATATCAACCGAAAAGCCAATCTCCGAAGCCATCAGTTCGGTTAAATCTATCGGAAAACCAAATGTATCATATAATTCAAAAGCAAATTTCCCATCAATATGTTTGTTTTTGGCTTGTGCCACATAATCGTTGAACCGGGCAATTCCTTTTTCAAGTGTTCGCAAAAAGGATTCTTCTTCTTCTTTAATCACTTTTTTTATCAACTCTTGCTGAGCGACTATTTCAGGGAATGTTTCTCCCATTTGTTGCGCCAATGTATGCACCAATGCATACATAAAAGGTTGATTTAACCCTAAAAAACTGTATCCGTATCGCACCGCTCTTCTTAATATTCTGCGAATAACATAGCCCGCACCGTTATTTGAGGGCAATTGCCCATCGGCAATGGCAAAAGCAACAGCACGAATATGGTCGGCAATTACTCTAAAAGCAACATCTTGTTTAGTGTCTGATGCTTGATATTTTTTATTACTAAACTGTTCGAGTTTTTGAATTAGAGGTGTAAAAATATCTGTATCATAATTGGATTGTTTGCCTTGCAAAACCATTGCCAAACGCTCAAAACCCATACCTGTATCTACATGCTTGTTGGGTAACGGTTCGAGTGAGCCATCTGCTTTACGGTTAAACTCCATAAATACCAAATTCCAAATTTCGATTACTTGTGGATGGTCTTTATTCACTAATTCCCGTCCATCAATTTTTGCTCTTTCTTCTTCACTTCGTAAATCAACATGAATTTCGGAACATGGCCCACAAGGACCTGTTTCACCCATTTCCCAAAAATTATCTTTTTTATTGCATTTTAAAATGCGCGATTCGTCCAATCCGTTGCTTTTCACAATTTCTGCCCAAAAATCAAAAGCTTCTTTATCTTCAGACAAGCCATCTTTTTCATCCCCTTCAAAAATGGTGAAATACAAACGTTTTTTGTCAATTTTATATACATCTACCAACAATTCCCACGCCAAAGCAATAGCTTCTTTTTTGAAATAATCGCCAAAACTCCAATTTCCTAACATTTCAAACATTGTATGGTGATAGGTATCTACGCCAACTTCCTCCAAATCATTATGTTTGCCCGAAACGCGTAAACATTTTTGGGTATCGGCAACTCGTTTATATTTTGGTGTTACATTACCCAAGAAAATATCTTTAAACTGGTTCATACCCGCATTGGTAAACATCAATGTAGGGTCATTTTTTATAACCATTGGCGCCGAAGGCACGATTTGATGTTGTTTTGATTGGAAAAAATCCAGAAATGTTTGGCGTATTTTTTTTGACTCCATAAGGCTGTTAAAATTCGTTAATTATCAAGTATTTTACTCACTCAAAATTGAGGCAAAACTAAATATTAAAAAATATTGCGTAATTTTGCCCTTTAATTATCGGCAAAAGTAAATAAAAAAATATGTCAAAAGTAAAATACCGATATAATACACACACGTTAAGCTACGAAAAAATAGAAGTTTCGTTAAAGGAAAAAATTCTAAAAGGATTGTCGTATGTGGTGGTAAGTATGTTTTTTGGTATGGTATTTTTTGCCATTGCCTATTACACAATAGATTCGCCAAAAGAAAAATTATTGAAACAAGAAAATGCCAAACTGATTGCACAATACAAATTATTGAATCGTCAGTTGGATGAAGTTGCCGGTGTATTGGACGAAATTCAATATCGTGACGATAATATTTACCGTGTAATTTTTGAAGCCGACCCAATCCCGAATGAGATTAGAAAAGCCGGATTTGGTGGGGTAAACCGCTATAAAAATTTGGAAGGATATTCCAATTCGGATTTAATGATTGAAACTTCAAAAAAATTGGATAAAATCACCAAGCAGTTGTATATTCAATCCAAATCGTTTGATGATGTTGTAAAAATGGCCAAAGAAAAAGAAAAAATGTTGGCCGCAATTCCGGCAATACAACCGGTACAAAATAAAGATTTGAAACGTTTAGCCAGTGGATACGGATACCGTATGCACCCTATTTTAAAGTATCGTAAATTTCATGCCGGTATGGATTTTACAGCTCCTACAGGAACGCCTATTTATGCTACTGGTGAAGGAACTGTAATTCAAGCTGATGCTGCTGCCAGCGGTTACGGTAAGCATGTTAGAATAGATCATGGCTATGGTTATGTTTCTTTATATGCACACATGAGTAAAATTGCCGTAAAACCCGGACAAAAAGTAAAACGCGGTGATATTATCGGATATGTTGGAAACACTGGATTATCCGCCGGTCCGCATTGTCATTATGAGGTGCGTAAAAACGGTGAACCGGTAAATCCGGTAAATTATTATTTCAATGATTTAACACCGGAAGAATACGAAAAAATGAGTCATCTTTCTGAAGCACCAACACAATCTTTGGATTAATCGAAAATACATGATACCACAAAAAAAAGCTTACCAAAGAGGTAAGCTTTTTTTATATTTTACTCTTTATACTTGCTTATTTTTTGGGTGTTAATGCAACAATTGGCACTAACATTTCTTCTAAAGATACACCCCCGTGTTGGAACGTGTCTTTGTAATAATTAACATAATGATTGTAATTATTGGGATAGACGAAAAAATCATCGCTCTTGGCAAAAATAAATTTCTGACTGACATTTATTTGCGGTAAATGAGCTTCTTTGGGATGAGTAATTTCAAACACCTCTTTTGGATTATAATTAAGCGTTTTGCCCTGCTTATATCTTAAATTGGTATTAACCGATTTGTCTCCCACAACTTTTACAGGATTTTTTACCCTTACCGAACCATGGTCGGTTGTTATGATAACGCGTCCGCCCTGCTTGGCAATTTTTTTAATGATTTTTTGTAAGGTAGAATGCTCATACCACGAAACGGTAACCGAACGATATGCGGCTTCATCGCGAGCCAATTGCTTAACAATTTCCGTATCTGTACGGGCATGCGAAAGCATATCTACAAAATTGTAAATAATAATATTGATAGGATTTTGCATCATTCGTGGTACATCGTCGAGTACTTTTTTCCCAAAATCGGCATTTAACACTTTGTAATACTGAAATTTATTTTCTAAGCCAAACCTTTTTAATTGTTCCGAAAAATATACTTTTTCGTAGTTATTTTTATTGCCTTCTTCATCATCGTTTGACCATTTATCAGGGAAACGCTGTTCAATTTCCAAAGGCATCAGTCCGGCAAATAAAGCATTTCGTGCATATTGAGTTGTGGTAGGCAAAATACTGACATAGGTTTCTTCTTTTTCTACCCAAAAGTGTTCGGAGATTAAAGGTTTAAGCACTTTCCACTGGTCGAAACGCAGATTATCTATCACTATTAAAAATAATGAGCTTTTATTTTTATCTACCAACGGAAATACTTTATTTTTAAGCACATTATGCGACATATTCGGTGCATCTTCGGCACCGTTTACCCAATCGATATAATTATCTTCTATAAAACGGCTGAACTGTAAGTTGGCTTCTGCTTTTTGCATTGCCAATATTTCGTCCATTCCGGTGTCTTGTGCTTTTTGCAGTTCAAGCTCCCAAAATACCATTTGTTCGTATAACTCTTGCCATTCTTCAATATTCAGGCGGTCGTTGATGCGCATTCCAATTTCCCGGAATGCTTGTTGGTATTTGGTGGTTGCTTTTTCGGATTGAATTTGATCTACATGAACATTTTTTTTAATTGCCATTAAAATTTGCTTCGGATTGACCGGTTTTATCAAATAATCGGAAATTTTACCTCCAATGGCTTCGTCCATAATGCTTTCTTCTTCACTTTTGGTAATCATTACTACTGGAACCGAAGAATGTTGTTTTTTTATCAATTCTAGGGTTTCCAATCCGGTTAAACCGGGCATATTTTCATCCAAAAAAATAATATCGGCACGAAAATCTTCAAGCTTATCCAATACTTCATCGCCACTTAAGCAAGTTTCTACCTCGTATCCTTTTTGTTCTAAAAATAAGATATGTGGTTTTAACAATTCTATTTCATCGTCTGCCCAAAGAATTTTCACAGTACTCATATTATTTCTGTTTTAACGGTTATAAAAAGTAAATTTAATAAATGATTTGAATGCTTTCCGGTAACAAACGAAATAATAAAAGATTTTAGTATTTCTTAATAGTGTAAGAATTAAAAAATCTTTCAAAAAGCAAAAAAATTTAACCTAATGCAACATCTAGAATCATCATGACGATAAAACCGAAGATTAGTCCCATAGTGGCTAAATCGGTATTTTTATCGAGCTGGGTTTCGGGTACAACCTCTTCGATAACTACGTAAATCATTGCGCCTGCGGCAAATGCCAAAGCATAAGGCAAAATGGGTTGAGCGACCAAAACTGCTGCGGCACCGATAACTCCGGCAATAGGTTCTACAATTGCAGATAATTGTCCCCACCAAAAACTTTTAAGCCGACTCACTCCTTGCCTACGTAAAGGCATTGCCACGGCTATTCCTTCAGGGAAATTTTGAATACCAATACCTATGGCAAGTGCTACCGCAGCCCCCAAATCGGCTCCGGGCATATTAGCGGCTATTGCTCCAAATGCAACTCCTACCGCTAAACCTTCGGGAATATTATGTAAGGTAATAGCCAAAACCAATAATACGGTTTTACTCCATTTTGTTTTCACTCCCTCGGCTTGTTCTATTTTATTAAACAAATGCAAATGAGGCAACCATTTATCTAAAACATATAAAAATAATGCACCCAAGAAAAAACCAACCGCCGGCGGCAACCATTTGGGTACACTCAGAGTTTCGCTCATTTCGATAGCCGGTGCCAACAATGACCAATAACTGGCAGCAATCATTACTCCACCGGTAAAGCCAAGCATAATATCCAACACTTTACGGTTCATTGCTTTAAAGAAAAAAACCAATGCCGCACCCATTGCCGTTAAAAACCAAGTGAAACTTGTTGCTAAAAATGCTTGCCAAATTGGATTTAGCTCTAAAAACCACTCTTTTACTATCTCAAACATATCGTGCTTATTTAATTGTTTTTACATATATATTTTTGGCTGTTTTTTCGGTAAAATTGATTTGCTTGCCATTAATTTCAATGCTAACCGAATTATCGAATTTATTTTTAGCGAGCACCTTCAATGTATCTTGCAATTTTATTTGGTGCGTATCCAGAAATTTCAGCAAATCGGCATTATCCGTTTTTAAACCTAAAATCACAGCTTGCTTACCTTCTTCCAAATCAAACACGGTAAAATCTTTATGGTGTGTGATATTGCCGTGTTTGTCGGGTATGGGGTCGCCGTGGGGATCAAATTTGGGGTAATTTAGATATCCCTCCAACTTATCAATCAACTCATCGGAATCGATGTGTTCCAACTGTTCGGCAATGACGTGAATTTCATCCCACTTAAAATTGAGTTTTTCGACCAAAAAAAATTCCCAAAGCCGATGCTTTCTGATTATTTGCAATGCTTTTTTCTTGCCTTTTTCGGTTATCGAAACACCTTTATATTTTTCATATTCGAGAAAACCTTTTGCCGATAATTTTTTAATCATATCTGTTACCGAAGAAGGCTTTATCTCCATTACTTCGGCAATAGCATTAGTAGATACCGGTTTATTTTTAATTCTGTATAATTTATAAATTGCTTTAATATAATCTTCTTCAGTAAGGGAAGTCATTTTTATATTTTTCTCAAAATTATACATTTTTAATTTAAAATTTATTTTTAGATTTGTCTAAATTTTATTTTCTTACATTAAAAATTAATAAAAATGAAGCATCTAAACCTACTCCTACTTATATTAATAACTTCTGTACATCTATCGAAAGGACAATCGATTAAAGGCATTGTAAAAAATGAACAAAACAACCCAATACCATTTGCAGTAGTAGGATTAGAGGGAACTCCATATGGAAGCACAACAGACGAGAAAGGGTATTTTGAAATATCGGGCATAAAACCGGGTAAGTATGTATTGATTGTTAATTTTTTGGGTTATGAGAAATACAAAAAGCCGATAAATATTGATGGCAAGAAAGAAATATTCTTATCTATTCAATTAAAACAAATGGCTATGATGTTTGACGAAGTAACCATATCCGGTTCATTAAGTCCTATTTCTATGAAAAATGCCACCATTCCAATTGAAGTGGTAAAGCCCCGATTGTTTGAAAAAAGCGGCAATACTAACTTGTTTGAAGGAATAAATATGGTTAACGGCGTACGCTCTCAGGTAAATTGTAATGTTTGCGGTACGGGTGACATTCACATCAATGGAATGGAAGGTCCTTATACTATTGTTTTGCTTGACGGAATGCCCATGGTTGGTGGTTTATCCACCGTTTACGGATTGATGGGAATACCAAATTCGATGATACAACAAACCGAAATTATTAAGGGAAGTAACTCTGTACTTTACGGCTCGTCGGCAATTGCCGGAATTGTAAACGTTATTACAAAAGATGCTGAAACGGCACCTAAAGTAAACATTGGTTATCAAGTGTCGAATTGGTTGGAAAATAATTTAGATTTAGGATTTTCGTTCAATACGAAAAAAATTGGCATTTTAACCGGTGGTAACCTTTTTTTCTATGATAATCCAAAAGATTTAAATGGCGATAATTTTACCGATATTCCGGTACAAAACAGGCAGAGTATTTTTACCAAAATAAACTTGAAGCGAAAAAGCAAGAAAAATTTTTCTGTTTTTGGTCGATATTTTAATGAGAGCCGTTGGGGCGGCGAAATGCAGTGGACAAAAGAATTTGCCGGCACAGACAGTATCTACGGCGAAACTATTTCTACCCGCCGATATGAAGTTTTAAGTTCTTATGAATTTAATACCAAAATTCCTATCAGTTGGAATGGCGGTTTCTCTTATCATAAACAAAATTCGTTTTACGGAACTACTAAATTTGATGCTGTGCAACAATTACTGTTTAACCGGTTGTATATGCACAAAAAGTTCTCAAACATTCATCAATTACTGGTTGGGATTTCCTTTTTATATGAAAATTATGACGATAATACTCCTGCCACTCAAACTTCACAAGATTCAATCATACAAAATCAACCATCGATTACTTATTTACCGGGAATATTCTTGAAAAACGAATACAAACATTCTGAAAAACTGCAATCTACCATTGGACTTAGATATGATTACAACTCTGTTCATGGAAATATTTTCACGCCTCAAATAGGGTTTAAATATGATTTATCGGAGTATTCAAGCTTACGATTGGTGAGTGGTACAGGATACAGAATTGTGCATGTATTTACCGAAGACCATGCGGCACTTACAGGCAGTAGAGATGTTATTTTTACAGAAAATCTTAAACCCGAAAAATCTTATAATTCAACTTTACATTACAATAAATTTATCAATACCAAATGGGGGTTTATGAATTTAAAATCATCATTATTTTATTATTATTTTACCAACCGCATTCTACCCGATTATGAAACCAACGACAACGCCATTATATACTCCAACCTTAACGGATTTTCTGTAAATAGAGGAATGAGCATAGATTTAACAGCCAACTTTGAAATTCCTTTAATAATAAATATGGGAATTACACTAATAGACAGCTATTACCGCGATAAAATGCCCGACAACTCATTTTCGGAAAAAAAACGCCCGATGCTGACCGAGAATTTTTCAAGCACTACTACGGCAACTTATACTTTAAAGAAATTTTCGTTTGACTACTCTTCTACCCTATACAGTCCCATGAAATTACCTGTTTTGGAAAACGATTACCGTCCGGAATATTCACCATGGTTTTCGATACATAATTTTAAAATAACCTATAAAACCCCAAAAAAGCATCTCACATTCTATACCGGGGTAAACAATATATTTGATTTTAAACCGCGAAAAGATGCCATAATGCGAGCCTTCGACCCATTTGATAAACAAGTAAACGTAAATAATCCTTACGGTTATACCTTTGACCCCGGATATGTTTACACATCAAATCAAGGAAGGTATTTTTATTTTGGCATAAAATATAATTTGGAACGTAAGAAAAACTAACTGTTGTAATATAATTCGTGAATTATTCCATCGGCAAGCCCAACTTTTGGCACAAGCATTTCTTTTACTCCACTCCATTTCATTACCGAAAGATAAATTTTTGCTGCAGGAATAATCACATCGGCTCTGTCGGGTTTTAAGCCCAATTCACGAATGCGCTCTTCGTAAGTATATTCTTCTAATTCTTCTTTTAATGCTTTAATTTTATTGTAAGATACAGGGGCATAATTTTTACCGTCGAGCATTTTGTAGATTTTATTGATGTTTCCGCCTGTACCAATAGTGGCTTTTGGTTTATGGGGTTTAATGTTTTGTTTTATCCATTGCTCCATTTCATCCCACGTTTTGTGCGAAACCAAATCGTTTATTAGACGAATGGTTCCGATTTTAAACGAACGTGATATTTTCATCTGTCCTTTGACAAATAAAGTGAGTTCTGTGCTTCCGCCACCTACATCTACATATAAAAAAGTATCGTCTTTGCCGAAAATTTCGGCTACGTGAGTATCGTAAATGAGTGTTGCTTCAATGTTGCCGTCAATTATTTCTATTTGCAAACCTGTTTTTTCTTTTATCAATTGAGCGGTTTCTTTACCGTTAGATGCTTCACGCATTGCCGATGTGGCACAGATTCGGAATTTTTTCACTTCAAAAACATGAAGTAAATGATTATATGCCGAAAATGCTTCTGTTAATTGTTTTTGCTTTTTGGCAGAAATTTCACCTTTTACAAAAACGTCTTCGCCCAAGCGAATAGGCAAACGAAGCAACGAAAGTTTCTTGAATACCGGTTCATTTTTTCCGTTAATTACTTCTACAAATAAAAATCTTACGGCGTTGGAACCGATATCAACGGCTGAAAGTCTCATAAAAGTTTTTTAAAACGATTTGCTTTCAAACTTACACAATCATCAGGTATTTTTTGTCAATCCAGCCGGTTTTATCGTTCGGAAGTTTAATTTTCACATATCCGTTCAGTTCTTCTTGCACAGTTACTTCAACACCTTCGTGAATGGTAAAAAGTTTTGAACCTTTATGGGCAGGCTCGCTGTACACATCAATGGTTGGTGCTACCACAACTGCTTCTTTGTTTTGTGAAAAATATTTTTCGTTTTCGTATCCGAAAAATGCGGCGAGTAACGACAGAGTAAATAAACTTATTCCCAAAATAAAATATAATCTTTTTACCGTAACGGATTGACCAAAACGATATAAAACAAATCCGGCAAAAGCCAAAAACAAAAATCCGAGTGCAATATATGTCCAATTTTGAGCTGTGGTAAGCAGTAATAACTTATTCCACATTTTAGTAAAAAGCGATTGCGGCAATACTTCAAATTTATCAATGGTTTTACTGCGTGCCAATTCTAAATTCTGCCGAGCTGATTTATCGCCTGGGTTATATTTGAGTGCTTTTTTGTAATAATAAATGGCCAACGGGTAATTTTGCAACTTATAATAAGTATTGCCCAAGTTGTAATACAATTCGGGCGAAATAACGCCCAAACTGTCGGCAGATTGATACGATTGTAATGCCGATTGATAATCGCCGTTGGTGTAAAACGTGTTGCCTTGCTCAAAATACTCTTTGGCCAAACTTTGATTATTGGCAAACAACCCAATTGTAAACCAACATAACAAGGATAATATGGCAAAATGTTTTTTCATTTCTGTGTTTTATTTGCTGTTTTTTTCAATATGATGAATAATGTCTGTTGCTTGAGTCAGCAAATCTTCATTAGTTTGCTCTTGCACCGGCGCATAACGTAAATATTCCAAATGCTCTAAAAAGTCAATAGTTTGCTTAATGGTTTCTTCATCCAATCCTGAGTTTTTTAATGTTTGTTTAATCGTTTCTTTATCCATTTCGGCAAATCCTACATTAAACTTTTTAGACAGATATTGAACCAATCCTTTGTGCAGCGCTTCCAAGAATTTAGCTCGGTCGTTTTTGGTTAATTCCGCTTTGGCTTCTTTTAAATATTTGGATGCCAATTTGGCGGCACGTTTTTGATTAAACAAAGCGGTATTGCTTTTTAAATCTTCTTGTTTTTTTACAAAAATTAATAAAAATATGTACGCTAAACTTAAAGCGCCGGCAGTGCCAAAATATAAAGCGCTGTTAAAATCCAATGCTTTTTCCGATACGGTGGTAAAATTATTTTTAATGTATTCAATATCGGTGGCCAATTGTTTTATTTCTTCTTTTTGAGGGGTATAAGCAATATTGGCTTGCGATTCGTCGCCTTTTTCTATATGCAACTTAATAGAATCGGTTTTGAGTTGTTTGAATTTTTTTGAAGAAAGTTCAAAATACGACATTGTTACCGGCGGAATAACAAAATCGCCGGCGTGACGCGGAATAATTAAATATTCATATTCACGATATCCTGAATAAGTACCATTTGCCAACGTAATTCGGTCGTTTATTTTGGGTTCGTAAATTTCAAAATCGCCGGGCAATTCAATATTTGGATTATCCAACAATTTCAGGTTTCCGGTTCCGCTCACGCGCAATTTTACGGTAATTGCTTCGTGCGATTTAAGGTTTTCTTTAGGTGTATAATCCATTGAAAGGTTTAACTTGCCCACACCTCCGATAAAATCTGCCGGTGGTTGCGTGGGGAACGGCTTTACCTTAATTTTATACGGTTGACTGGCTACTTTTACCTCAACTTCTTCGTAACTGCCAAAAAATTGGTCGAATATACTTTGTGGTTGTCGATGCACGCGACGTTGAATAACAAAACTCATAATGAGTGGATCAATGGTTTTATCACCTGCCGATTGCGGGAAAAGGACCACTTTTCGGATAGTTGCCACATTGTAACGTTTACCGTCAATCACTTGCTCACGCCAAGGTGTGTTTTCGCCCAAATCAATTTCTTCGTTCCAAAAACCATTTAAATCGGGCATCTTAATCAAATCATTATTAACGAAATTTACCCTGGTATATAATTGAAAGGTTACGGTTAGCGGTTCACCAATGTAAACACTTGTTTTGGAAGGTATTGCTCTTAAAAATATATCTTTTCCTCCCGATTTTACTTTACTATCTGCATTTGAACCGGATGAAGTAGTATTTTGCTGTGCAACATCTTTTCCTTTCACTATAACCAAATGTAAAGGGTTACTTTCGAGCCATTCGTTACCTACTTTTACTTTTGCAGGTGGAATATCGTATTCGCCTTCTTTTACGGCAAGTAATATATAGCTGTATGTCATCTGATAAGAAGACACACCGTTTACCCAACGCATACTGGTAGATTGATTGGGACCGCTTAACACTTGAAAACCATCAAACTCCGGTGGTATGAATTGTGAAATTTGAGAATTTACCGTGTAAGAAACTTTTACACGCTCTCCGGTTGCCACAGGGTTTTTGCTGACGGTGGCTTTTAGCGTTACCTCTCCGGCAAATGAAACGATTGCCGAAAAGGTAAATATCAATGCGAGATAATATTTTACTGTTAGTTGTTTCATTACCAATCTTTATCGGTTTTGTAATTTACTGCTTTACCTTTTTTCTTTTTCAATTTGCGCTGCAAATCTTTTTCTTTATTGTTTAATGCTTCAAGCATACGTTGAGCATCTTTTTGCGAAAGCTTGGCAGGCTGAGGCTGTTCACCTTTTTCTTTTTCCTTATCTTTTTGTTCATCTTTTTTATCCTTGTCGCCTTGCTCTTTTTGGTCTTTATTCTTCTCTTCGTTTCCTTTGTCTTTTTGGTCTTTATTATCCTTATTCTTATCGTCTTTATTTTTATCCTTGTTTTGATTATCCTGATCTTTGTTTTGGTCTTTATTCTTTTGATTATCTTTATTTTGATTCTGATTATCCTTATTTTGTTGGTCTTTGTTTTTATCTTTATTTTGTTGCTGTTGCTGCTGTTGTTGCAATAATTTTTTCATTGCATAAGCTAAATTGTAGCGTGTATCTTCTCGCGAAGGGTCTAACTTTAAGGCTTTTTTATATGCTTCAATGCTTTCTTGGTATTTTTCTGCCTCGAGCAAAGCGTTGCCCATATTGTGGTAGGCATCTGCTTTTACTTTTTTATCTTGTGTATTAGCCGCTATTTGCTTGAATTTTTCGGCAGCTTCGGCATATTTTTTTTGTTGAAACAATGCATCGGCACTGTTAAATTGTGCTGCCACACTGTTGGGATTTAGTTTTAATGCCATATTGTACAAGCTGTCTGCCAAAGAGTATTGTTGATTTTCGAAGGCTTTATTTCCTTTTTTCACCAACACTTTATCTTCTTGAGCAGCAGCTGAAAATCCACTAATCATTAAGAAAATCAGTAATATGTTGTGTATTTTATTCATTTTGTTATTCGTATAATTTCAACTTCTCGGCTAACTTACTTCTTTTATCACTTAATAATAAATATATAACTAACAACACCAATGCCGGAAATAAGGTCAATTGAAAGCGGTCTTCGTAGGTTTTAAAAACTTTATTGTCAAATTCTTTTTTCTCCAACTCATTTATTTTATTCAATATCATATTTAATCCTACATTTGAGTTGGTTGCCCGAACATACATACCATTTCCTGCTTGAGCAATTTCTTTCAACATTTCTTCATTTAAATGAGAAACTACAGTATTGCCTTCTTTGTCTTTTTTAAACCCTATTTGCTTTCCGTGCTTGTAAACCGGTATTGGTGCACCTTCGGGTGTTCCCATACCTATGGTATAAACATAAACGCCTTTTTCGGCTGCATTACGAGCCGCTTCAACAGGGTTATCTTCGTGGTTTTCTCCGTCGGTAATGATAATAATGGCTTTTGAGGTAGGGTCATCAAAATTGAATGATTGCATAGCCAAATCAATAGCTGTACCGATAGCCGTTCCTTGTGTTGGAACAATATCCGTATCTATTGTTTGTAAATACATTTTTGCGGCAGCGTAATCAGTAGTAATGGGTAATTGAACATACGCATCGCCGGCAAATACTATAATACCGATTCTGTCGCCGTGCAGTTTATCTATTAATTGTTCAATGGCTCTTTTGGCTCTTTCCAAACGACTTGGTTTAAGGTCTTCGGCATTCATACTGTTGGAAACATCAAGGGCTATCATTAAATCGATGCCTTTTTGTTTCACCTCTTCTTCTTTTAATCCGTATTGGATATTTGCCATACTGACAAACAACAAAAATACGGTAAGCAGCAGCAAGATAAATTTAAAATTACGTCGTGTACGCGAAATATCGGCAATTACAATTGACAATAACTTTTTATCAACCAACTGTTGTTGCTTGCGAGTACGCCATTTTCCGTAAACCAATTGAATGACAATCATTACGATTACGGCAATGATTCCTGCGTATAAAAATGCTATGTGTTCGAATCTAAACAATGGTCTTAAATATTGTTTTGGTTAATAAAAATTCTAATAAAATTAATGCTGTGGCTATTATCAAAAGAGGTAAAAACTCTTCTGATTTTTTACTGTATTCGGTAACTTCAATTTTTGCTTTTTCAAGTTTATCGATTTCGTTATAAATGTTTTCTAAAGCATCTTCGTCGGTTGCTCTAAAATATTCGCCACCGGTTAAATCGGCAATTTTTTGTAAGGTTTGTTCATCAATTCTTACTTCCACTTTTTGGTATTCTGTAGTTCCAAAAGGTGTTTTGTAAGGCATAGGCGCATAACCGTTTGCTCCTACTCCAATGGTATATACTCTTACTCCAAAACTCTTGGCAATTTCGGCGGCTGTTAAGGGCGGTACATAACCACTGGTATTAAATCCATCGGTAAGTAATATAACAACTTTGCTTTTGGCATCGCTGTTCTTAAGACGTGCAACTGCTGTTGCCAAACCATCTCCTATTGCTGTTCCGTCTTGCAAAATTCCGTTTTTTACATCTTTAAACAGATTGAGTAATACATCGTGGTCGGTAGTGAGTGGACATTGTGTAAATGCTTCGCCGGCAAATACCACCAAGCCAATGCGGTCGTAAGGGCGTTCTTCGATAAATTTCATTGCCACTTGCTTTGCCGCCTCCAAACGATTGGGTTTAAAATCTTCTGCCAACATTGACCCCGAAACATCTAAAGCAATAACTATATCTATACCTTCGGTGGTTACGTATTGCCAGCTTAATGAAGATTGCGGACGTGCCAAGGCAATGATGATAAATATCAATGATAAGCTGTAAAGTATATAAGATATTAATTTGGGATTTGCTGATTTTTCTTGTTTTCCGAATAATGAAACATTAGAAAATTTCATTACCGGGAATAATTGTTTTTTTCTGATAAAGTAATACAACATTATCACCGGAACCAACAGCAGTAACCAAAAATATTCGGGATTGGCAAATGATATGTTTTTTAAAAAGTCCATTTGTTATTTTGTCTCACTGTTCGTATTTTTTTGAGTTTCTTCTTTTTGTTTTTGTATTTCCAATTGTTTATTGTATTCTTCCAATAAATCTTTTACTATGTTTTTTAATTGGACTAATACCATTTCGTTTTCGGAAGCAATGGGTTGTTCTTTGGCATATTTTGCCAAATCGGAAACTGTAAGTATATGTTTTATTTGTTGTAATTTGGCATTATCCAACCCTTGATAGCGCAAGTGTTTAACAATATCGGTTGTAGGCAATTCGAGAGCATTGAAATAAAGTGTTTTTTCGAGCAAAAAGCGCAATATTTCAGATATTTGAGAATAATATTCTTTGTAATTTCCGCTTTGCCACAGTTTTTGTTGTTCGAGTGTATTTATTCTGCTCCAAATTTGTTCATCGAGTGGAATTTCGGGTTCTTTTTCTTCTTCAACAGTTTCGGTTTTTCTATTTTTCAGGTAATAAATAACTCCTATTATCAACAAAATGATGCCAACTCCCAATGCTATCCAATACCAATACAATTTAAGCCATTCCAAAAATGTTAAATGCACTTGGTAAGGCGCCACGATGGGTTTTATCGGTTTAGTTGTGTCGGCATCAACGCTTTGTACTATTATCATCAACGGGTCCGATTGAAGTGTATCACCGTTTACCACCACAGGAACGGGTGGCATAACCCACACACCACTGTCAAAAGAGGTTACTTTTATTTTTTGCGTAAACTCTTTTATGGTAATATTTTCATCATCATAACTTGTGTCGGGCGGAAGTACTTCGGCTACTTCGATATGTTCTGTAACAGTATCTTTAAATTGCGGTAAAACAACCGTATCCGAAGCATTTGTAATAACATTTACCGTTATGGTAACCTGTTCTCCCAATCGAATTACATTGGTATCTTGCGATACACTTACCGCAGGTTCAATGGTTTGGGCTTGAATATTTGCAATCATCAACCAAGCCGCAACGAATACAATAATATTTTTAATAACACTTCGCATTATCTTTTCAACTCTCTTCTTTTAAACAAATTCATCAGTGGTTTAATATAATCTCTGTGCGTTTCTACTTTGGCATAATCCACGCCTGATTTTCTAAATGTTTCTATCAAATTGCTTTGATGCTTGATAACATTTGCTTTAAATTTTGTTCTTACTTTTTTTGAAGATGTATTCACCCAACGTACTTCGCCGGTTTCTTCGTCTTGCAGAGGCAAATATCCGGCATCGGGCATTTCTTCCTCGGCTTTGTCTATCAATTGAATGCCTATAACATCATGCTTTTTATTGGCGATGCGTAAAGCATTAAGAAAATCATTTTCGGTATAAAAATCGCTGATTACAAAAGCTGTACTGCGTTTTTTTATAACATTATTGAAATATTCCAATGCTTGTTTAATGTCTGTTTTATTGCTTTCGGGCTCAAAAGCCAAAAGTTCTTTAATTATCATCAAAATATGCTTGCGTCCTTTTTTGGGAGGAATAAATTTTTCAACCTTATCGGAAAATAAAATTACGCCAACTTTATCGTTGTTTTGAATGGCAGAAAAAGCCAATATAGCTGCAATTTCTACTGCAATATTTGATTTTAAATCGTTTTTGGTACCAAAGTGTTGTGAACCCGAAACGTCGATCAACAACATTGTTGTCAGCTCGCGTTCCTCTTCAAAAATTTTCACATACGGATGCCCAAAACGCGCCGTAACATTCCAATCGATGGTACGAATTTCGTCGCCAACCTGATATTCTCTTACTTCACTAAAAGCCATACCACGTCCTTTGAACGCCGAATGATATTCTCCCGAAAAAATTTGATTACTCAAACCACGGGTTTTAATTTCTATCCGGCGAACTTTTTTTAATATGTCGGCGGTGTTTTTCTTCATCTTAATTTTTATAAAATTTATTTTTTAAAATTCCTATTATGGAATTTCAACAGCATCCATTATTTTATTAATAATATCTTCTGTAGTTACATTTTCGGCTTCGGCTTCATACGTTAAGCCAATTCGGTGACGCAATACATCTTTTGCAACAGCTCTAACATCTTCGGGAATAACATATCCGCGACGTTTTATAAATGCATATGCTTTTGAAGCCATTGCCAAACTGATACTTGCCCTTGGCGAACCACCAAAAGAGATATAATCTTTTATTTCAGCCAAATTATATTGTTCGGGGTGACGGGTTGCAAACACCAAATCAACAATGTATTGTTCCACTTTTTCATCCATATATACTTCTTTAACAACTTCGCGGGCTTTAAGAATTTGGTCGGGATGAACTACTGTATTTACTTTCGGGAACCCTTCTTTGGAAATATTTCTGCGAATAATGATTTTTTCTTCTTCCTTTTTGGGATAATCCAACACCACTTTTAGCATAAAACGGTCAACCTGTGCCTCGGGCAACGGATAAGTTCCTTCTTGCTCTACCGGGTTTTGAGTAGCCAAAACCAAAAACGGTTCGGGCAATTTAAATGTTTCTTCACCGATGGTTACCTGATGCTCTTGCATTGCTTCGAGTAAGGCACTTTGCACTTTTGCAGGCGCACGATTTATCTCATCGGCTAAAACAAAATTGGCAAAAATAGGTCCTTTTTTCACATCGAAACTTTGCAATTTTTGGTTGTAAATCATAGTTCCGATAAGGTCGGCAGGCAATAAATCAGGAGTAAATTGCACACGACTGAATTTAGCATCGATGGCTTTTGCCAATGTATTCACTGCCAAGGTTTTTGCTAACCCGGGAACCCCCTCCAGCAATATATGTCCGTTTGACAAGAGTGCTATCAACAAGCTTTCCACCATATGCTGCTGCCCGATGATAACTTTGTCCATTTCCATATTCAGCAAATCGACAAATGCACTTTCTTGCTGAATTTTATCATTCAGGGCTTTGATGTCAATATTTGTAACTTGTGTTTCCATAATTTTTTTGATTTGTTCAAAATTAAGTCTGCAAAGAGAGAAATTTTTATAACTAAATGCAAACTTTCGTTAAAAAGTGTTAAGGGTTGGTTGGTAAAACGGCATTAAAAAAGCTGCTTAAAAAAGCAGCTTTTAAATGACACATAAAATGTATTTATTTCGTTAATTCGGTTAATTCTTCCAAATCAAGTTGTTTGACAATTTTGAGTGCATCTTCGGGGTCGGCATTTTCTACCTCAACATTTAGCATTAAACGGTCATTTAACACCAAGCCTACATTACTTTTTTTGTTTTTAAAATTATATTCTTCCCATCCAAACATATTATCATTCATGTTTAAACTTTTATGGTATTTTTCATCGTTTTCCACTTCCATTTTGCCGGCAGATTTTAATGTATTAAGCATAGTTGAAGCAAGTGCATAATCAAGCAATTCAATTTTAAGTTTTTTATCGCCGTTTTTGTATTCTTTTGTTGCTTGCGAAATAGAAAATGCGCCCATTTTTATTGTTTCTCCGTCTTCATCAACTTTTTCAAACCCTTCAATTTTATCGGGTAATGTGGCACGCAATACTTTATAATTCAATAAATTATCTTCAATTTTTTCTATTGTTTCTTTTTGCTCTTCTGTCATTGCTTCATCGGCTTCCATTGCTCCTGCCGCGGCACTTCCCAAGGCAGACATTGCCGATATGGCATCATTGAAATCTTCATCATTATTTTCGGGTTCTTGGTGACCACCACAAGCAACCAAAACAGCCGCTGCAAGCACGTTGGAAAGCATTTTTGTTGTTTTCATTTTTTAACGATTTAGTTTTACAATTTATTTATTCCCAAATATAGAAAAACTATCTTGTATTATACAAATATTTTAGGCATGTGCAAACAATTTTTATCGATTCCCTGTTCATGGCATAAATTTTATGATATTTGTAAGATTAAACAGATTGATTTTTATGTGGACTAAAATTGCCGGAATTGTATTGCGTAACCGAATAGTAATTTTACTCATTCTGGGATTAATTACCGTTTTTATGGCTTATAAAGCCAAAGATGTACAAATGAGCTACGAAATGGCTCAAATATTACCTCAAACCGACAGCACTTATCTTGCTTACGAGAAATTTAAGAAAACTTTTGGCAAAGACGGTAGCGTGGTTGTTTTTGGGGTGAATGATTCTTCGCTTTACACGGTTGAAAATTTTAATGCTTGGTACGAGTTAACCCACGATTTAAAGAATATTACCACTGAAATTAAAAGAAAAGATACCGTTTATCGTGTGCGCGGTGTGGAAGAAGCGCTGTCTATTGCCAACTTATACAAACTAAAAAAGAATAATGAGAAACAAAAATTTGAGCTTGTTCCGGTTTTACAGCACAAAGTTAAAACTCAGGCAGAACTGGACAGCATCTTGCAAGAAATCTACAACTTGCCTTTTTACGAAGGGTATCTTTACAAAGACTCCTCTGCAGCTACCATTTTGGCTCTTACCTTAAACCGTGAAGTACTTGACTCTAAATACCGAAAAGATCTTTTTGAAAAAATAGAACGGGTAACCAATATTTTTGAAGAAAATACCGGACTAAAATTGCACAAATCCGGGTTGCCTTTTATTCGTGCCAACTCTACCTCAAAAGTAGCTGATGAAATTAAACTGTTTATTGTTCTTGCATTGTTGATAACCGCTTTTATCCTTTATTTGTTTTTCAAGAGCTTAAAAGCTGTATTTTTCTCAATGATTGTTGTTTTTACCGGTGTAATTTGGGCAATGGGTATCCTCTCTTTGTTTGATTATAAAATCACCATTCTTACCGGTTTAATTCCACCATTAATCATTGTAATAGGAATCCCAAACTGTGTATTTATTTTAAACAAATACCATCAAGAATTTAAAAAGCATCAAAATCAAATAAAAGCCCTTCAACGGGTAATTCACAAAATTGGTGGTGCGGTTTTCTTAACCAATGTAACAACTGCTTTGGGTTTTGGTACTTTTATTTTTACCAACAGTAGAATTTTAGTAGAATTTGGAACTGTAGCAGCAATAGATATTTTCACAGTTTTTTTACTTTCGGTGTTGATATTGCCCATTGTATTAAGTTTCTTTGCTCCTCCGGGTGAACGCCATATAAAACACCTTGACAGTAAATTTTTCGGAAAAGTTATTCTTGGATTGGAACGCATTGTTTTATTTCACCGTAATAAAGTGTATTATTCGGTTATTGCTATTTTCTTGCTTGGGGTTTATGGTATCAGTTTAATGACTACAACCGGCAACATAGTAGATGATTTACCAAAAAATGACCCCATTGTTCAAGACTTGCATTTTTTTGAAAAAACATTTGGCGGTGTAATGCCTTTTGAAATTATGATTGACACCAAAGAAAAAAACGGTGTATTTAAAAACAATGCCAAAACTCTGTATAAAATAAAAAAATTGCAACGAAAACTTGCCGAATATGATGAGTTTTCAAAACCCATTTCATTGGTTGATGCAATTAGTTTTGCATATCAAGCTTATAAAAACGGAAAAAAGAAATTTTACATTTTGCCTCCGGCTACCGAACTGAAAAAGCTGAATAAATATGTAAAAAAATCGGAAGAAAATAAAAGCTTTAAATCTTTTATCGATTCTACCAATCGTTATACTCGAGTTAGCATTCAAATGGCGGATATCGGTACCAAACAAATGGATACATTATTGGCTCAAATTAAACCGCAAGTAGATTCTATTTTTTCGAAAGAAAAATATGATGTAACCCTTACGGGAACCAGTGTTGTATTTTTGAAAGGAACCGGTTATCTGGTGCACAACCTGTTTACTTCTTTGGCTTTAGCCATATTGTTAATTTCCGGAATAATGGCATTTCTTTTCAGTTCGTTAAGAATGGTTATCGTCTCGCTTATTCCAAACTTTTTGCCGTTAATTGTTACTGCCGGATTGATGGGGTATTTTGGTATTCCTATAAAACCTTCTACAATATTAATATTCAGTATTGCCTTTGGAATTTCGGTAGATGATACCATTCACTTTTTGGCTAAATACCGCCAAGAGCTAAAACAACAAAAATGGAATATGAAAGAAGCAGCCCTTTTGGCATTGCACGAAACAGGATTAAGCATGATTTACACATCCATTATTCTCTTTTTCGGTTTTGGAATCTTTACGGTCTCTAATTTTGGCGGAACAGTAGCTTTGGGAACATTGGTTTCGTTTACGCTTTTGGTGGCAATGCTTTCCAACTTGGTACTATTGCCTTCACTTTTATTATCTATTGATAAACGAATTACCAAACAAGCATTTAAAAAAGAACCTTTTGTAGAAATTATAGATGAAGAAGAAGATATTGATTTAAACAGCTTGGAAATTGAAACTCAGAGAGAAGAAAAACAGTAGAAAATTAATTTTTTATTACATTTAGACCTCAAAAACATTAACTATATGAAAGGTATAATATTAGCCGGCGGTTCCGGTACACGATTGCACCCACTCACATTGGCTGTCAGCAAACAACTGATGCCCGTTTATGACAAACCTATGATTTATTATCCGCTCTCTACACTTATGACTGCCGGAATAAATGAAATTTTAATCATTACCACACCACACGACAATCCTCAATTTAAAAAACTGCTGGGCGACGGCTCTCAATTTGGATGTAAGTTTACCTATGCTATTCAAGAAGTTCCCAACGGTTTGGCACAAGCTTTTGTAATTGGCGAAGAATTTATAGGAAACGATAAAGTAGCTCTTATTTTGGGAGATAATATTTTTTACGGAACCGGATTGGAAAATTTGCTCGAAGCAAACAACAATCCTGATGGCGGAGTAGTTTTTGCCTATCACGTTTCGGACCCTGAACGCTACGGTGTAGTAGAATTTGATGAAAACAATGTAGCCATATCTATTGAAGAAAAACCGGAGAAACCTAAATCAAGTTATGCTGTACCCGGGCTTTACTTTTATGATAATGATGTGATTGAAATAGCCAAAAATCTTAAGCCCAGTGCCCGCGGCGAATACGAAATTACCGATGTAAACAAGCATTACCTTAAACAGGGTAAGTTAAAAGTAGGAATTTTAGACCGTGGTACTGCTTGGCTCGATACCGGTACATTTCAATCGCTGATGCAAGCCGGACAGTTTGTGCAAGTAATTGAAGAACGCCAAGGTTTAAAAATAGGATGTATTGAAGAAATTGCTTACCGAAAAGGATTTATTGATAAATCTCAGCTCGAAAAACTTGCGCAACCATTATTGAAAAGCGGCTACGGAGATTATTTATTATCTATCTTAAATGAATAAAAACTAAATATGAAAAGAGTATTAATAACAGGTGGAGCCGGATTTATCGGCAGTTCGTTGGCAGATAAATTAGCCGAACGTGAGGATATGGAAATTACCATTGTTGATAATTTGCTAACCGGAGATAAACGAAAAATCCCCAACAAAGACAATGTAAAATTCATAAAAGCCGATGTAAACAATTATGAAGCTATGAGTAGTGTTTTCAATGTAAACGGCTTTGATTATGTATTTCATTATGCGGCTGTTGTAGGCGTTAAGCGAACATTGGAAAATCCCATTATGGTGCTTGACGATATAAAAGGCATTGAAAACGTTTTGAAATTATCTAAAAACACCGGCGTAAAAAGAGTGTTTTTCAGCTCTTCGAGCGAAGTTTACGGCGAACCGGTAGAGTTCCCTCAAAATGAAGAAACTACCCCTCTGAACTCAAAATTGCCTTATGCCATTGTAAAAAATATTGGAGAAGCTTACTTTCGTTCGTATGAGCGTGAATTTGGCTTGCCTTACACTATCTTCCGTTTCTTCAACACTTACGGACCTAAGCAAAGTAAAGACTTTGTGATTTCAAAATTTATTGCAAGTGCGTTAAAAAAAGACGATATTACCATCTACGGAGACGGCTCACAAACTCGTACATTTTGTTTTGTAAACGATAATGTAGATGCCTGTCTTGCCACTTTATTCGAAAACAAAAATATTAACGACACGTTAAATATCGGTTCGGATGTAGAGATGTCTATTTTGGAATTGGCCAATAAAATCATTGATATTACAGGGTCATCCTCTAAAATTGTCCATCTTCCGGCATTAAAAGAAGGCGATATGACTCGCCGCCATCCCGATATTACCAAAATGCGCAAACTCTTGAATCGTGACTTACTTCCTGTTGAAGAAGGTATAAAGAAAATTTTGGAAGACACTTCATATATTTTGTAATGGATTTTATCAAACCTTATATCCAAATTATTGAAGAAAGATTGAGTCAACTCAACTTTCCGGATGAACCGGAAAACTTATATTCGCCGATAAAATATTCTTTATCCGTAGGCGGAAAACGTATTCGCCCGGCACTTACATTGATTTCGGCAGAATTATTTGGTTCTACCATAGAACAAGCTGTACCGGCAGCATTAGGTGTAGAAATTTTTCACAATTTCACGCTTATTCACGATGATATAATGGACGAAGCACCATTGCGCAGAAAACAACCGACAGTTTCTGCAAAATGGGGGCGCGACATTGCCATTTTAAGTGGTGATGTAATGATGATTATGGCTTATCAACAGTTTCAGCATTATTCGGGCGATAAACTATCGCTCTTGTTTTCGTTGTTTAACAAAACCGCTGTTGAAGTGTGCGAAGGACAGCAAATGGATATGAATTTTGAAACCCAAAGGAATGTTACGGTTGATGAATATATAAAAATGATAACCCTAAAAACTTCTGTTCTTTTAGCAGCGTCATTACAAATGGGTGCAATTGTTGCCAATGCATCGGCTCAAAACCAAGAGGCAATTTATGCGTTTGGAAAAAATTTAGGCATTGCTTTTCAACTTCAAGACGATTTGTTGGATACATTTGGTTCTGAAGATGATTTTGGAAAAAAAATCGGTGGTGATATTCTTGCCCGAAAAAAAACCTTTTTGTTTTTAAAAGCATTTGAAAATGCCACCGGTGAAGAGAAAAAGCTATTGGAAGAAGCTTATTTTTCGTATAAAAAGCCAAATCCTGATTTAGTGAAACAAATATTTAAATCTACCGCTGCAGATAAGTTATGCAGAGAAGAAATTGAATTTTATTTAAAAAAATCTTTGGATTCTATGAACAACATAAATGTTTCGCATCCCAATATTGAATTACTGAAAAACTTGTCCGAGCAACTAATTCACCGAACCGTATAATTTATGAGTGCTTTATATATCATAACAATAATTTGTTCTGCCGTAATATTATCTTACATATTTAGAATTATCGCTCAAAAAACTAACATTCCTTCAGTATTATTTTTAATTATTACCGGAATGATTGGAGCGGGAGCTTTATCTGCCACTGGAAAAGAACTTCCTTATTCATCAGAAATTTTGGAAGTTTTAGGCTTAATGGGATTGGTTATTATTGTGCTCGAGGGTGCTTTGGATTTAAAAATTTCACGCAGTAAAATGCCCTTGATAATTAAAGCATTTTTTACTGCTTTGCTTATTTTAATAGCTTCTACCTTTGTTATTGGCGCTGTACTTCATGTGGTACTGAACGAACCTTGGTTTGTTAGTTGTGTTTATGCCATTCCATTATCCGTTATCAGCAGTGCCATTGTTATAGCCAGCTTAAATGCATTGCCCGAAAACAAGCGAGAATTTGCCATTTACGAAGCCACTTTTTCTGACATTATCGGTATTATGTTTTTTGAATATTTTTTAATGGATGTAGCTCCCGGCGAATCGTATGCGTTAGCCGTAAGCATAAACTTTATTTCAACGCTGGTCATTTCTATTGTTATTGCCTTGTTACTTTTGTATTTGTTTCAATATTTAGAAGGCAAATCAAACGTTAAATTCTTTTTATTTATCTCTATTTTAACCCTGTTATTTTCAATAGGTAAGCTACTGCATATCTCCTCTTTATTATTAATTTTTATTTTCGGAATCATCTTGCGCAATTACTCCATTATTGAAAAATTTAAACTTTCGCGCTTTTTCAAAAAAGAGGTAATTTTTAATATTCAGGAAGATTTTCATTTTATTATATTGGAAACCGCATTTCTTATCGGAACTTTTTTCTTTTTAATGTTTGGCGCCAACATTGACGTATCCGATTGGATGAATATAAAAGTCATTATCATTGGGTCAATCATTACTGCCATGATATATTTGGTTCGCTTTGTATTTTTAAAGTTGTTTAATTTTAAACAAAAAGTATCACTCAACGAGTTATTTTTGGCGCCTCGCGGTTTAATAACCATTATTTTATTTTATAAAATCCCAAAAGAATATCACTTACAATCATTCGATACAGGTATAATATCGTTCGTAGTTGTCGCTTCTATCTTGTTAATGGCTTACGGAATACGAAAATCCAACAAAAAACTATTGGAAGATGAGCAAGAAATTGTTGAAGAAATTGAGGAAATAGAAGGTGATACAGCTCTTGAAAATGAATAATTCACACTGTTCATTAATTTACAGAAAAATTAAACCTACTTTTGCAAACTTATTTTAAAATCAAGATTACACACATTATTTATGCAAATCAGAAACATTGCCATTATTGCCCACGTTGACCACGGCAAAACAACCTTAGTAGATAAAATCATTCACGCCAGTCAAATTTTAGACCCTCGCAAAGAACAAAAAGAACTTTTACTCGATAATAATGATTTGGAACGCGAAAGAGGTATTACCATACTTTCTAAAAACGTTTCGGTAAACTATAAAGATGTAAAAATTAACATTATCGATACACCCGGTCACGCCGATTTTGGAGGCGAGGTTGAGCGTGTGCTCAAAATGGCCGACGGTGTTTTACTGTTGGTTGATGCCTTTGAAGGGGCTATGCCACAAACCCGTTTTGTATTAAGTAAAGCCATAGAATTGGGACTTAAACCCATTGTTGTTGTTAACAAAGTGGATAAAGAAAACTGCCGTCCGGATGAAGTGCAAGAACAAGTTTTTGACCTGATGTTCAACCTTGGTGCTACAGAAGAACAATTGGATTTTCCAACCATTTACGGCTCGGCAAAACAAGGCTGGATGAGCGAAGACTGGCAAAAACCAACCGACAATATTATTCCTTTATTGGATTCGATCTTGGAACATATTCCCGAAGCGCCTTATCACGAAGGTTCACCACAAATGCAAATTACCTCGTTAGATTATTCAAAATTTCTTGGACGTATTGCTATAGGCCGTGTATTCAGAGGCGATTTGGAAGTGGGCAAAGATTATATGCTCACCATCGAAAACGGAAACAAAAAAGTAAGAATTAAAGAGTTATATACATTTGAAGGATTGGGAAGAATAAAAACCGACAAAGTAAGAGCCGGTGATATTTGCGCCGTTGTTGGTTTGGATGATTTTGAAATTGGCGACACCATTGCCGATTTAGACAATCCCGAACCGCTGCCACGTATTAAAGTGGACGAACCAACAATGAGTATGTTATTTACCATTAACAACTCACCGTTTTTCGGCAAAGAAGGAAAATTTGTTACCTCTCGACATTTACGCGACCGCTTATATAAAGAAACCGAGAAAAACTTAGCTTTACGCATAGAAGATACCGATACCGAGGATAAATTTAATGTTTACGGAAGAGGAATTCTTCATTTATCGGTATTGATAGAAACTATGCGCCGCGAAGGATATGAATTGCAAGTGGGCAAACCACAAGTAATTATTAAAGAAGAAAACGGCGTAAAAGTAGAACCGTACGAAACCTTGGTTATTGATGTACCCGAAGAATACTCGGGAAAAGTAATAGAACTGGTTACGCAAAGAAAAGGAAACTTGTTGGTAATGGAACCCAAAGGCGATGTGCAACACCTCGAGTTTGACATTCCTTCTCGCGGATTAATCGGATTGAGAAGTAATATTTTAACCGTTTCTGCCGGCGAAGCCGTTATGACACACCGTTTTAGAGAATTTTTACCCTACAAAGGGGATATTCCAGGACGAATTAAAGGTTCATTGGTATCTATGGAAACCGGTCAAGCGCTGGCATATGCCATTGACCGATTACAAGACCGCGGACGCTTTTTTATAGAACCCGGCGAACAGGTTTACAAAGGACAAGTAATTGGCGAACACGCTCGAGACAATGATTTGGCGGTTAATGTAATAAAAGGTAAAAAACTAACCAATATGCGTGCTGCCGGCTCTGACGATAATGCTAAAATTGCTCCAAAAATTGTTTTTTCGTTGGAAGAAGCAATGGAATACATTAACGATGATGAATATTTGGAAGTAACACCGGAAAGTTTACGAATGCGTAAAATCAATTTCAAATAAAATTATTATGACAGAAATTATCGGTTATATAGCATCTGCGGGGGTTTTAATTTCTTTTTTAATGAAGGATATTAAAACCCTTCGTTTAGTCAACAGTATCGGTTGCAGTTTATTTATTGTGTATGGAATATTATTGGGATGGTCATGGCCAATTATCATTACCAATGCTGCCATTTTGGGAATTAATGCTTATTACCTGTTTGTGAAAAAATAACATCCTAACCCAACGGCGCATACGCCACATATTTGGTTTCAAAAAATGCATCATCAAAATATTCCGATATAGGTTGAAGCGTAACTTTTAAACCGCTTTCTTTAATTTCTGCGGATAAATCTCCGCCTTTCAACATAATAATTCCATTTTTAATACCGTGTTTGGATTGACTTTTAACCTTTCCTCTGCTCCATTGCTTTAATTTTGCCATTGGCGCTACAGCACGCGTAACCACAAAATCAAATTTACCCGTTACTTTTTCCGAACGGATATGTTCGCCTTTCGCATTTTTCAATTTCAACGCATCGATAACAGCATTGACAACCTTTATTTTTTTAGCAATGGAATCGGTTAATAAAAATGACGTTTCGGGAAATAAAATTGCCAACGGAATCCCCGGAAAACCTCCTCCCGTACCAATATCCAATATTGACGACCCGGGCATAAAACAGATAAATTTGGCTATTGCCAAAGAATGTAATACGTGTCGAATATACAATTGGTCAATATCTTTTCGGCTTATCACATTTATTTGACTGTTCCATTCTTTATATACCGGATACAATTGTTCTAATTGTGCTTTCTGAGTTTCGCTGAGATTGGGAAAATACGATATTATTTTATCAAACGAATTACGTGTTACATCATTCATAAAAGCAAAAATAATGATTTGCTTTTTAAATGTGTCCTCTATCTTATGATTTGAGCATTACTTTTTTATTCATATATTTGTGTTATAAATTTAATTTTTTATACAGATGAAAAAAACGACAATTATTTTCTTTTTAACGTTTATTTCTTTATTTACCAATAGTAAAGCACAAAACTTTGCGCCCATTGGTGCTACTTGGTATTATGATGAAGTTTTTTCGTTTACCAACAGCAATGCCCGGGACTTTATAAAATTTACGGTTGTAAAAGATACGGTAATTAACGGTCAACTTTGTTCAAAAATAGTTAAAAGACACCGCGTATTATGTGCTTTTAGAGATAGTGTAGAATTTATTTATACTCAAAACGATACGGTATTTTTTTACGATACCTCATTTAATACTTTCCAAATTTTATATGATTTTAATGCCCAAGCCGGAGATTCTTGGCAAATACTGATGAAAAACAACCAAAACACCATAGACACATTAACCATAAGGGTTGATTCTACCTCTACAACACTTATAAACGGGCTGAGTTTAAAAACACTGCATGTTACGTATATTTCAAGCAATCCTGATGCAGTTATGAATTATTATAATTCCAAAATAATTGAACGAATTGGCGATATGCAATATATGTTTAATTGGAGCCCCTACACCTTTACTTGTGATGATAATGCTTCAAACGGACTTCGGTGTTACCAAGATTCCGTTTTGGGATATTATTCTACCGGTATTGCCGACTCGTGTAATTTAGTCATTACCGGTATTTTTGACAAGAATAATTTCTCAAACACTTTCAGCATTACCCCTAATCCTGCACAAGACTTTGCTGTTATAAATGTAAGCCGAAGCTTTTCAGAATTACAAATTGATATTTATAACATTTCCGGAAAAAAGATTGAGCAAATCACTTCTTTACAAAATTCATTTAAAATCAGCTTTAAAAACTTTTCAAAAGGAATGTATTTTATTTCTGTTAAAAATGAAAAAGGAAATTTAATCGGCTATCAAAAAATAATAAAGGATTAAAATGAGTTGTGTTGCATAAAAAAACTTTTAAATGAGTAATTATCATATAAGAAAAGGGGTAGGAGGAATACTTAGAAAGACTTTAGTTAAAGAACGTGTTTCAAAAGGGAATAAAAAACAGGACACTTTGATTACTGTCTTATTTTTTCTTGGACTGATTTTATTAAAATGGGAGATTTTTATTTATAGAAGAACAATAATCGAATTAAAAATTCCACTTTTGATTTGGTTGATTCCCGGCATTTTTTTAACACCATTGCTTTATGACAAATTCAACAAGATTGATGGAAGGAGAGCTCATTGGATTTTGCATTATGTCGCCCATACATGTACGACAGGAGCATTTCTATTATTCGGATTTATGGCAACAAATTATTATTTTGCAGACAATCAAACAATAGACAAACGATTTGAAATTATTAAAAAGGGAAGTTTAGCAGATTCAAAAGGAAATCGTGATAAGCGTAAACCTTATGTGGAAATTGATTACAATGGATTTGAAAAACAAATAGTCTTCAAATATCCCGACACAGAAAAGATTGATTCAGCCAAATATGTAAATTTGACTGTGAAGAAAGGACTTTTGGGGTTTGATATTTTGGAAAGTTATGATGTCGAATAAAAAATTACGCCACACAACAAAAGCTATACAAAATAGTTGTATTTGCAATATTAAAAGAAAGTCATTATTTTTATTATATGTAGTTTTTTTGAGTGAAAATTTTACCATTTGAAAAATCCTCAACATTCCTGCTCGTATGTAATATTTGAGATTAGCAAAATATGAAATGATAAAAATATTTTGTATATTTGATAATATGGACTTTAGTTTAGAAAAGAAAAAATTAGAACTAATTCAATGGTTATCAACTTTAAATGACAAATCGTTGATTGATAAGCTAATGATATTAAAAGAAAAAGAAAGAAAAGATTGGTGGGAAGAACTTTCTGCAGAAGAAAAGCTTTCTATTGAAAAAGGTATTTCAGATGCAGATGAGGGAAATCTCACACCACATACCAGAGTAAAAAACTTATATGAAAAGTGGATATAAAGTTCTGTGGACAAACAATGCTATTAAAGAGCTTAAAACTATCATTAAATATTTAGAAATCAATTGGACAAGAAAAGAACTAACTGCATTTTCAACCAAACTTGACCACACAATAGAGATTATCTCTAAATCTCCTGAAATTTTCCCGGCTTCATTTGAGAAAAAAGAAGTCAGGAAAGCTGTTATAGACAAGAACAATAATCTTTATTACCGAATAAAAAACAATACTATTGAAATATTGTCTGTATTTTCAAATGTCCAAAACCCAAAAAAGAAAAAAATATAATTCATTGCCAAACAAAAGCTATTCAAAACAGTTTCCGTTTACAATTAAAAAAACTTCTTACGTATTATCAAACTAAGAATTTTCGGAAAGTGATTTTTACCCGCTAAAACTTTCCCTTTTTATTTTTCATTAACTGATACAATTGCTCTCTGGCGCGATAAAGTTGGGCTTTTATGGTTCCCAAAGGCAATTCAAGGTGGTCGGCAATTTCTTCGTAAGAATATTCTCTAAAATAACGCAATATTATCAATTCACGATAGCGCGGCTTTAATTGGTCAACAATTTCACGCATAATGCGTATTTTTTGCTTACGTATAAATTTTTCTTCGGGGTCTAAATTGTTATTGGTAATACTGTCTGAAAAATCACTCGAATTATCATCATCGCCATTCATGGGTTGGTCAAGAGAAAGCGTGGATATTCTCTTTTTTCGAATAAAATCAATGCAATTATTGGATGCAATTTTAAACAACCACGTGCTAAATGCATACGATGGCGAATATTGATGTAACCGGTTAAATGCTTTACCAAATGCTTCAAGAGTTAAATCTTCGGCATCTTCTTCATTTCCTACCATTTTAAGCATCATATAATAAATGGTATCGCGGTATTTCATCATCAACTCGGCATAAGCACGTTCGTCTTGCTGCTCGCGGGCACGTATTACCAAAGCAAAATCTTCTTTGCCTTTTTCCGATAAATTATGTCCTTCTTCTAAACCCATTTAAATAATTTATGCATCATTCTTTTAAAGAATAAAAATATGTAAAACGCAACCAATAAAGGTTCAAGCAGCCAAAACAAAAATACTACCCGTTTGTCGTTTAAATATTTATTAACCAGGTTAAATATACCAAATTGTATTAAATATTTTGCCATTGCCAAACTCAAAATTAGATAAACATAAGGTTCTGTAATGATTAACAAAGGAAATAATATTACGAACAGCGTTAATGACAGAGAAAACCCGCCCAATAACAAACGAATATGCCATTTATATTCGCCCGAAGTTTGCAAATGACGTTGTTTCTGAAACACCCAATCCGAAAAAGATTGCTCGGGAACAGAAATTGTATGGGCTTCACGTTGTGGAACAATGGCGGTATTTTTACTGTTGGCAACCTCTTGAATAAACAAATCATCATCGCCCGAACTGATATGAATATGCGAAGCAAATCCTTTGTTGGCAAAAAATAAAGAACGCATATAAGCCAAATTTCTACCCACGCCCATATAAGGCATTTTACGCACTGCAAAAGAGAGGTATTGCAAACCTATCATCCACGTATCAAAACCAATTAGCCAATTGAGCAATGTGTTTTTCTTTTCATACGGACTGAATCCCAATACAATTTTAATTTTTTCATTGCCAAATGGTTCAGCCATTTTTTTAAGCCACAAATCCGAAGCCGGACGACAGTCGGCATCGATAAAAACCAAATGCTCGTTTGAGGCGGCTTTTATGCCTAAGGTAACTGCCATTTTTTTCGAAAAATAATCGTTACCCGATTGCTTGGGTGTATTGACAATTTTAAGTTTCGGGTATTGCAAGTGAAAAGCTTTAAGCACATCTTCGGTATTATCTGCCGATTGGTCATTTACTACAACTACCTCAAAATCTGTATGTTTTTGAGATAAAACAAGGGGTAAATGCTGCATTAAATTATCGGCTTCATTTTTGGCACAAATAATTACGGAAATCGGCTCAGAAAATTCTTCCTGCTTTTTATTTTTAAAAAAAGCCAAACCCGTAAACAAAACCAAATAATACAACAACTGTATAATAACTGTGCCGGCAAATACCGTCAACAGCAAATGATTTTGCCAAAATGCTATATCCAACCAATACATTATTACAAATGTAGAATTCTTTTGCAGGTCTTTTCTGTATCTTTGGGCAACTTTTTAACAGGAATAATTAACAATAAAATGAAGTTTACACTACAAAAAACCGATGCACAAAGTAAAGCCCGTGCCGGACAAATCCATACCGACCACGGCACAATTAAAACCCCTATTTTTATGCCTGTTGGCACCATAGGTAGTGTAAAAACCGTACATCAACGTGAATTACGTGACGATATTAACGCTCAAATTATTCTTGGCAATACGTATCATCTTTACTTGCGTCCAAAGCTCGATATTCTTGAAAGAGCCGGCGGATTGCATAAATTTATCAATTGGGAGCGACCTATTTTGACAGATAGCGGCGGTTTTCAAGTGTATTCTTTATCCGACAGAAGAAAAATTACCGAAGAGGGCGTGAAATTTTCTTCACACATTGACGGTTCAAAACATTTTTTCACACCCGAAAATGTAATGGATATTCAACGGCGGATAGGTGCCGATATTATTATGGCTTTTGACGAATGTACGCCTTATCCTTGCGATTACAAATATGCCAAAGAAAGTATGGAAATGACGCATCGCTGGTTGAAACGTTGCTGCGACCGGTTTGACAATACCGATCCAATTTACGATTACAGCCAAACATTATTTCCTATTGTGCAAGGAAGTGTTTACAAAGATTTGCGAAAGCAATCGGCAGAGGTTGTTGCTTCTTTTGAACGCGAAGGTAATGCCATTGGTGGACTATCGGTAGGCGAACCTGCCGAAATGATGTACGAAATGGCAGATTTAGTTACCGATATTTTGCCGGCAGACAAACCGCGTTATTTAATGGGTGTAGGTACGCCCGCCAATATATTGGAAGGTATTGCCTTGGGTATTGATATGTTTGATTGTGTAATGCCTACCCGAAATGCCCGCAATGGGATGCTTTTTACCAAAAACGGTATTATAAATATTAAAAATGCCAAATGGAAAAATGATTTTTCGCCCTTGGATGAAGAAGGCACCAGCTATGTTGACAAAGACTACAGCAAGGCGTATGTCCGTCATTTGTTTATGAGCAACGAATTATTGGGCAAACAAATAGCCTCTATCCATAATTTGGCTTTTTACCTGTGGTTGGTGAGCGAAGCGCGTAATAAAATTCTCGAAGGCACGTTTACCGAATGGAAAAACAAAATGGTTAAACAAGTTCAAGAACGTTTGTAGTGATAAATGAAAAAACTCGACTGGTATATCATTAAAAAATTTTTGGGAACATTTTTCTTTTCCATCGGGTTGATAATGGCTATAGCCATCGTTTTTGATGTATCGGAAAAATTGCAGGATTTTTTAGAGAAAAAAGCGCCTTTAGAAGCCATAATCTTTGATTATTACCTCAACTTCATTCCCTATTTTGCCAATTTATTCAGCCCGTTGTTTATTTTTATTTCGGTTATATTTTTTACTGCAAAAATGGCGGCTAATTCCGAGATAGTGGCTATTCTTGCCGGCGGCATCAGTTTTAAGCGAATGCTTCGCCCGTATATGCTTTCGGCAACGGTTTTGGCTCTTTTGTCGCTTTATTTGAATAATTTTTTAATTCCAAAAGCCAATGCCAAACGTTTAGCTTTTGAAGAAAATTATATTCGCAACAAATTTCGTTTTTCAGATAAAAACATTCATCGGCAAATAGCACCCGACACGTATGTTTATTTTGAATCTTTTAACAATATTGCCAATATCGGCTACAAATTCAGTTTGGAAAAATTCAACCAAAACAAACTTGAATACAAACTGGTATGTGATTATATTCAGTGGGATTCGGTAAAAACAAAATGGGTTATTCATAATTATTACGAGCGATTTATTGACAATGAAAAACAACGGTTTATAAAAGGAAATAAAAAGGATACTATTATAAATTTAAGTCCCGAAGATTTTAGCCGCCGGGAGAATTTTATTGAAGCAATGGACTATTTTGAACTGGACCGGTTTATTGAGGATGAAAAATTTAAAGGTTCAGAAAATATTCCATTTTACGAAGTAGAAAAATACAAACGCATTGCTTTTCCGTTTGCTACTTTTGTGCTTACCCTGATAGGCGTTTCTTTATCGAGCCGTAAAGTACGCGGAGGAATAGGAATGCACATTGGTATTGGACTGCTCATTAGTTTTGCTTACATATTGTTTATGCAGGTGTCAACGGTTATGGCTACCAATACGGGTATGAGTGCCGCTTATGCCGTTTGGATTCCAAATGTTATTTTTGGAATATTGTCTTTGTATTTACTCAAAAAGGCTCCTAAATAAATTTGATAAAAGGTTTTAATATTATATTTTTCGGTGCGGTTAGTTAATTGCCTTAGGTAAAGTTCACCTTAATATAGAAAATATTAGCTACTCAGTTTATAGCTTTATTTTAATTTTTTTTAATTCAATATGAATTACGTTAGTTTTTACACAAAACTATATCTATAAAAAATGCTTTTTTCTTAAAAGGATTTTATTTAAAGCTCACATTTTTGGCATAAAAAAAGCTCCTTTCGGATTGAAAGGAGCTTTTTAAGTTGAATATAAAAATCAGGGTTACTTGGCAATGTTCACCGCACGTTTTTCTCTAATAACCGTTACTTTAACCTGTCCCGGATAGGTCATTTCCGTTTGAATTTTATTGGCTAAATCAAACGAAATTTTATCGGCTTGTTCATCCGATACTTTTTCACTTTCTACAATTACACGCAATTCACGTCCGGCTTGAATGGCATACGCTTTATTCACGCCGGGATAAGATAATCCAAGGGTTTCCAAATCTTTAATTCGCTTAATGTACGATTCCAAAATTTCTCTTCGTGCACCTGGGCGAGCTCCGGATATGGCATCACAAACCTGAACGATTGGTGCATACAATGAAGTCATTTCAATTTCGTCGTGGTGCGCTCCAATAGCATTAACCACATCGGGCTTTTCTTTGTATTTTTCTGCCCATTTCATACCTAAAATGGCGTGTGGCAATTCCGGTTCTTCATCCGGCACTTTACCAATATCGTGCAACAATCCGGCACGTTTGGCAACTTTAGGATTCAATCCTAATTCAGAAGCCATAATGGCGCAAAGATTAGCTACCTCGCGTGAGTGTTGCAACAAGTTTTGACCGTAAGACGAACGGTATTTCATTTTTCCCACCAAACGAATTAATTCAGGATGTAAACCGTGAATACCTAAATCTATACACGTTCTTTTACCGGTTTCGATTAACTCTTCTTCCAATTGTTTTTTGGTTTTGGCAACAACTTCTTCAATACGGGCGGGGTGTATGCGTCCGTCGGTTACCAATTGATGTAGAGATAAGCGGGCTATTTCGCGACGTAGCGGGTCAAAACCGGAAATGGTAATGGCTTCCGGCGTATCATCTACAATAATTTCTACACCTGTTGCGGCTTCTATAGCCCGGATGTTTCTTCCTTCTCTACCAATTATTCGTCCTTTTATCTCATCACTTTCAATGTTAAATACCGAAATGGAGTTTTCAATGGCTGTTTCGGTAGCCACACGTTGAATGGTTTGCACCACTATTTTTCGAGCTTCTTTATTGGCATTTATTTTAGCTTCTTCCATTATATCTTTAATGTGCGCCATTGCTTCGGTTTTGGCTTCGGATTTAAGCGCTTCAATTAATTCGGCTTTTGCTTCTTCAGCCGATAAGCCCGAAATAATTTCAAGTTGCTCTACTTGACGGCGATGTGCTTTTTCAAGCTCTTCTTCTTTACGTTCTACACGCTCTAATTTCAACTCAAGTTCTTGCTCCAGCTTATTTAACTCTTTTTCTTTTCTTTTGTTTTCTTCAATTTTAATGGAAAGACTAGCCTCACGTTGTTTAAAACGATTTTCGGCATCCGCCATTTTACGTTCACGGTCGTTAATTACTTTTTCGTGTTCTTCTTTTAGTTGTAAGAACTTTTCTTTGGCTTGAAGAATTTTTTCTTTTTTTATAACCTCGCCTTCGTTTTTGGCTTCTTCAATTATTAATTGTCCTTTTTTCTCAATGGCTTTTTTCAAGAAGACATAAACAATGCCTGCTCCAGCCAGTGCTCCAACGACAATTCCTACGATTAAACTTATTGTATCCATACTTTTTTGTTTTTAATTATATAATAAAAAACCCATACCTCATAAATTTTCATTTATGCAGTACGGGTATTGACTTGTGTGATTTATAAAAATTATTTATCTAAAACTTCGGTGGTTTTTTCCACCATTTGTTCTAATATTTTTAGTGTATTGCTAATGTTTACCGCTCCTTTATCTTCTAATTCTACAAAATTTGTGGCAATTTTCAGAGCTGCCATTGCCAGCAAATCTTGTTTGTCTTTTACAGCATATTGCCCTTCATATTCTTTTATAATACCGTCGAGCAATTTAGCAGCTTTACGAATATTTTCTTCTTCGGTTTCATCTACCACTAATGGGTAAACACGCTGCGCTACTGTTATTTTTATTGATAATTCTCCCACAGGAGCACGTTTATCGGTTTAGTTTAGCAATACAATCATCAATTTCCCGCACCATCTTATTAAGCTTTCGTTTAACATCTTTGTTATCCGATTGGCTTAATACTTTTACAGTTTTGTAATGTTGTATCATTTGTTTCAATTCCGAATTGTCTGTTTTCAATTCCTTGATTTGTGTTTGACATTCGGAAAGTTTTGTTTGCAATTCTTGAATCTTATTTTCTTTTTCTGACAATCGGGCAATCATTTGCTCAATATTTTCAGAAAGTTTTAGAACAACTTGATTCAATTCTTGCATAGGTAAAATTAGTTTAAGTTTGCAAAAAATGCATCTCAAAATTACAAATTTTTACACCGTTATTTGTGAATAAAACAAAATGCTTTTGGATTTTTTTAGACTTTCTTAATATTAGCTTTGTTTTTCAACTGTTTAGCCCCAAATTTTTTATGCGTAAAATTTTATCCATAATCACCTTTTTGTTTTTTATTTTTTTCCATCAAGTTATTTACACGCAATTACCTCCCGACAGTGTAAATTTTCGCTCGCCGGTGGGGATACCTCTATTGTTGGCCGGAAATTTTGGCGAACTTCGCCCCAATCACTTTCATTCGGGCTTGGATATAAAAACAAACGGCAGTGAAGGTTATCGCATTTATGCTATTGAAGACGGTTATGTATCGCGCATTAAAGTTTCGCCCTGGGGCTACGGAAAAGTATTATATGTTACTCACCCCAACGGTTACACCAGTGTTTATGCCCATTTAAAATCTTTTAAGGGGAAAATCGCCGAATATGTAAAAAAAGCACAACTGAAAAATGAAACGTGGGAAATAGAACTTTATCCTCCTGATTCCGTTTTGCCTGTTAAAAAAGGTGATATTATTGCTTTATCGGGAAATACTGGTGGTTCTACAGCTCCGCATTTGCATTTTGAAATTAGAGAAACAGAATCGGAATTTCCGGTAAACCCTATGCTCTTTGGGTTTGACATTAAAGATAATATCGCACCTTTGTTGACCAAAATCGCTTTTTACCCCCTGAACGACAGCAGTATAGTTTATGGTAAGAAAGAAAAACGCAGTTATGGTTTAAGACGTATATCCGGAAACAATTATCAAATTGCAGGAAATTTAACTATTGAAGCATACGGAAAAATAGGCGTTGGAATAGAAACCATCGACAAAATGAATGAAACCTATAATAAATATGCCGTTTACGAAATTACATTGCTTGAAAATAAAGACACTATTTACTATCATCAAATGAAACAATTTAGTTTTGACAACACACGCTACGTTAATGCTTTAATGGATTACGAATGGTACAAACTGCGCAAAGGGAAAATTCAAAGAAGTTATCTTTTACCCAATAATGAACTGAGCATCTATAAAAAATTGAAAAACAACGGGGAAATTTCCATAAAACAAGGCGAAACAAGAAATTTCACTTACATACTCAATGATATTTACGGCAATAGCTCTAAACTGAATTTTACTATAAAAGGCAGAAAAAACAAAGTGAGAGAAAGTGAAGTTTCGGCAATGCCAACCAAGTATTTTGAATGGGAGAAACGAAATTTACTAACCGAAGAAAACATTATTGCCGATTTTCCGGCAAAAACATTTTACGAAAATATTGCTTTTGAGTTTGCTGTTACCGATACATTTCCAAATGCCATTACGCCAACCTATCATTTACATTCTGACTTAACTCCCGTTCATATTCCTTATGTTTTATCCATAAAAGTGGACAGTTTGCCTCGTTTATTACGCGAAAAAGCAGTAATTGTTCATAAAGATTTCAAAGGCAAACTCAGAGCTAAGAGCAGTGAAAGAAGACGCAATTATATTACGGCAAAAGTGAAAACCTTAGGCGATTTTTTTGTGATGCTTGACACCATTGCTCCCGTTATAAAGCCCATTACGATTGCCAATGGTAAAAATATGCGTAAAAACAGCGGCATTATGCTCAAAATTTCCGACAATCTTTCGGGCATCAAATCTTACCGTGGTGAAATTGACGGGAAATTTGTTATTATGGAATATGAGTATAAAGATGCTACTGTCACCCATTGGTTTGACGGTATTACACCCGGAAAGCACCATTTTAAATTTACGGTTACGGATGATGCAGGCAACACCTCAGTTTACGAAGCTGATTTTTATTATTAGTCACAATCCGAATCTTTATTTTTAATCCGTCTATATTCCGTAACTTTGACAAAAATTTCACTTCTTGAAAACAAAGACATTAAAAAAGAACAAAGTAAACGTTGTTACTTTGGGATGCAGCAAAAACCTGTTCGATTCGGAAATAATGATGGGGCAACTCAAAGCCAACAATTTCACCGTTGAGCACGAGAGCACAAGCAACGATGCCGAGATTGTTATTATCAACACTTGCGGATTTATAGATAATGCCAAAGAAGAATCGGTAAACACCATATTGCAATTTGCCGAAGCAAAAAAGCAAGGGCTGGTAGAAAAAGTTTATGTTACCGGATGTTTGAGCCAACGATACGGCGAAGAATTAGCCGGTGAAATTCCCGAAGTAGATGCTTTTTTCGGTACACGCGAATTGCCGCGCTTATTAAAAACACTTAAAGCCGATTACAAACACGAACTTATTGGCGAGCGACTGTTAACCACACCATCGCATTACGCATATTTTAAAATTGCCGAAGGTTGCGACCGCCCTTGTGCTTTTTGTGCCATTCCGTTGATGCGCGGAAAACACGTTTCCACACCCGTTGAAACACTTGTAAAACAAGCTAAAAATTTAGCTTCGCAAGGAGTAAAAGAATTATTATTGATAGCCCAAGATTTAACCTATTACGGATTAGATCTTTACAAAGAACGTAAACTTGCCCACTTACTCGAAGAATTGGCAAAAATTGAAGGTATAGAATGGATTCGTCTGCATTACGCTTATCCTTCGGGATTTCCAATGGAAGTTTTGGACGTAATGAAGAAGTATAATAACATTGCCAATTATCTGGATATTCCCTTACAGCACGCCTCTGACAATATGCTGAAAGCAATGCGAAGAGGCATTACCAAAGAAAAAACAACCAAACTTATTTCCGATATACGAAAACAAATTCCCGAGATTGCCATTCGAACTACTATAATTGTAGGTTTTCCGGGAGAAACAGAAAAAGATTTTGAAGAATTGAAAGAATGGATTAAAGAAATGCGATTTGAACGGCTGGGCGTATTCACCTACTCACACGAAGAAAACACACACGCTTATTCGTTGGAAGATGATGTTCCCGAGGAAGTGAAACAACAACGTGCCGAAGAATTAATGGCTGTTCAAGAAGAAATATCTTACGAATTGAACCAACAAAAAATTGGCAAAACATTTAAAGTATTAATTGACAAAGTCGAAGGCGACTACTACATTGGCCGCACAGAATACGATTCTCCCGAAGTAGATAATGAAGTGTTGATTAAAAAAGATGAAAATACGTATTTAAGAATCGGAGATTTTGTAAATGTTCGCATTGACAGTGCCGATAGTTTTGACTTATTTGCATCGGTAATTGATTAAAATGATTGAAAAGCAACATATCCCTTATTCGCAAACACCACTTCTTTCGCCCATAATGAAAGATTTTACCTGCGAAAGTGAATCTTTAAGTCCATTTTACATTCCGTATTCAAACGAAAATCTTCAATCTTTAATACAACAAAAAAAAAGATTTTTCGGTAAAGACAAAAGAACGCTTTTACACGCTGAATTACTGAAACAATACCAAGGGTTTGAACTGTCCGAACAAACAAAAAACAACATTGACTTACTGCTAAACGAAAATACATTTACCATTACCACCGGACATCAACTCAATTTATTTGGCGGTCCGCTGTATTTTATTTACAAGATAATATCGGTGGTCAATTTTGCCAAAAAATTAAAAAACCAATATCCCGAATACAACTTCGTTCCTGTATTTTGGATGGCATCCGAAGACCACGATTTTGAAGAAATAAATCATTTTTACCTCAATAACAAGCTATTGGCTTGGAACAGAAAAACCAAAGGTGCCGTAGGAAGATTATCTACCGAAGGTTTAGAAAAAATATACCATAAATTGGCAAACATAACGGGCGATTCCATAAACACCAAAAAGATTCAAGAACTCTTTAGAAATGCATATTTAGCACATAATACTCTTTCGGCAGCGACACACTATTTTGTCAATCAATTATTTAAAGACCAAGGGTTGGTTATTATAGATGCTGATAACCGTAATTTGAAAAAAGAATTTATTCCTGTTATTAAACAAGATATTTTTGAAAACACTTCGTTTAAACAAATAAATATCCAATCGGATAAACTGAAAAAATTATACAACAAAACGCAAATAAATGCCCGACCGGTAAATTTCTTTTATTTAAAAGATAATATTAGAGAAAGAATAGAAAAAAACGGCAACACCTACAAAGTCATCAATTCCGATATTTCATTCTCCGATAAAGAATTAGCATCGGAAATTGATAATTATCCGGAAAGATTTAGTCCAAACGTTGCTTTGCGACCTATGTATCAAGAGACAATCTTACCCAATTTGGCATATATAGGCGGTGGCGGCGAATTGGCTTACTGGTTGCAATTAAAAAAAGCTTTTGAAACTTACAAAATTCCATTCCCGTTCTTGTTTTTACGAAATTCTGCTCTATGGCTTGATAAAAAATCCGTTCGTTATATTAACAAACTGCAGTTGCAATGGCAAGATATTTTTTTACCGGAAAACGAACTGACAAAAAAAATACTGACAAGTAAAAACACTATTCCTTTCAATACTTATAAACAAGAAATTGAAGATGTTTTCCGGCATTTGGAAAAAGACATTACAACTTTCGATAAAAGTTTGCGGCCAAGCATTTTAGCTTCACAAACGCGGATAAATAAAGAACTTAACAGATTAGAAAAAAAAGTGCTTCGCAATTTAAAAAGAAGAGAAACTGAAACATTGCAAAAAATCAACTACCTGAATCAAACAGCATTTCCCAAAGGCGTATTACAAGAAAGAATTTGGAATTTTTCTACGCTTTATTTGGAGTATGGCAATGCTTTTTTCACCCAACTGCTAAACGAATTTGATATACCAAGTAAAGAAATTTTAATCTTTTATCCCAATAATTAAAAAAGCGCTCAATTGAGCGCTTTTTTAAGGTTATATTTCATTTTCGAAGAATTAATTCCCGCCATTATTGATTATGGTAACATTTCCCTTAATTGGTTCGGAAGGTAAATTCCCTCCGGGTGTAAGAATGTAAAAATACGTGCCCGAATTTAAAGGTTTACCATTATTTTGATTTTTACCATCCCAATCATTTTGATAATTCGACGATTCATACACTTTTTTACCCCATCGGTTGTAAACAACTAATGAACTGTTAGGATAAAAATCTAAATTTTTGAATATCAAATAGTTATTCAACGTATTACCATCATTGGGTGTAATAACATTTGGAGCAACCAATTCACAATCTCTAAATTCAATCAGAGCATTATCTGAAACTGTATTACACGTTCCGTTAATTGTAATGATATATTCTCCTTCACTGTAAACACTAATAACAGGAGTTGTTTCTCCGGTATTCCAACTGTAAGTTGCATTGGCATCAACCGAACTTTGATCTACATTAAATTGAACTGTGTCACCTTTACAAATAACCGCATCATCTATACTTACACTTACATCTTGCGCAAAGAAAACAGTCATTGTATCTTTTTGATTACAAATTTCATCGGTAAAAACAAAATTATAGTAACCATAATCAGAAGTCGAAATATTTGGATTTAATGTTGCTGAGTCAGGTGTAAAGGTAGCGCTTCCTCCATTTTGGGAAGTATATGTCCAAACACCGCCGCCGGCAGCTGTTACCCCATTTACTTGAAGCGTTTTATTACAAGCCGCAGTATCGCCCGGCACTTGTGGTGTCGGATAAACAAATACTGAAACTGTTGTGTCATACGTACAACCAAAATTATCGGTTACTTGAAAAGTATAGTAGCTGTATCCTGTAGTATCCGGACGAATAACTATTGCCGTATCATTTTGCCCCGAAATAATGGTTGGGTCACTCAACCACTGATCACTGACAATCAATGGAGAATAAGTTTCATTATTCGGATTGATCGAAGGATCAAAAAATATTCCCCATTCAAATATATAACCGTCGTCAATGCTCAAATTATCACGTACGGTAATAGTCCAGTTTCCATTAATAGGACATCCTACAAAATTTGCAAAAGATTGTTCGGGCAAGTAAATACCATTGGTATCCATTGCCTGACCTGAACTGATTGTTGTAGGTATAAAATTACCGGAAGCAAATTCTGTAGGAAAATCTCCTAAAGTTGCCATAGTAGAGCTCCAACAGTACTCCCATCCTATTCCGGGATTTCCAATATTATTATCATAGGCATCTCCCAAATATGTGCCGCCACCTCCAAAACCTCCGGGTATTAAACCTCCGCTTCCACTATAACTGTTAAAAATGGTAACTGTTGTACCATTAGGGCAACTTAAGACCATTTCCAAATCGCCCAAGTAAGAATGCTCCATGGTTACACATAGTTTTTGTATATCACTTGCCGCTTGAATTGTTTGACTAGTGTCAAAACCCGAAATATTAATACTTGTTGTATAATTTTGACCACTACCATCAGGTAAATAAGTTAAACCGGCATACGTTCCTCCCAATTCAAAATTAGTAGCAATAGGATCTACCCCAACAGTATCTGCAGGTGTTACTCCACCTATTAGCTCAGTTGTTTCGCCTAAACAAAGCGTATCTTCCAAAGGCATAACGCCTGCAAAACTTGGAATAGTTGAGACTCTTACTTTACACATTAATTGTACTGACTGCGGGAACTGATCGGTAATTTTAAGTGTTACCAAATATCCGCTTCTGTTTGGTGGCTTGAACCATACTGAGTCGCCTGTTGCTTGAGTACCGTCACTAAAACTCCATTGGAACGTTACATTATTATTATTTTGTGAATATCCTGTTCCTGTTACATCAGAAGAATAAGGAAATTCACCCGAAGCTATAAATAAAATGGAATCTTCAAAACATATATCTACATAACCTGTATCCGGTGGATTTAATGCATCAACACCATTACCGTTTATTTCGGCGCGAATATGTCCGATAAACGGTTGAGGCGGATTTCCACAAGATACATTTGCATCCCAACCTGTTCCTTCTACTGCAGCATCTGACCAAAAACGAACGGTAAGACAACCACTTGGGTTATTGGCAAATGATGCTTGATGAGTAAATCCTGTGGGGTCAGTTACACTGTTATGTACGCCCAATAAAGGCGAGGATGTATTGGGGCCATCCCACACATAAATAGAGTCTGAACCGTCAACATCAAATGTAAAACCTGCATTAATACCAAAAGCAAGTGTTACTTTACTCCCATTAACCAAATCGGGACATAATACAATTGTATCATCCGAATTTGGTAAATAATTACCTGATCCGCCACCATCTTGGAAATTGGTAACCGAACCATTGTTATATGTATTACAATCCAAAGGGTTGTTTTGATCAAAATCAGGGTCAGTAATTAAGATTGTTTGTCCAAACCCATAAGAAATGGATAAAATGGATAATACAGATGCTAATATATAATTCTTCTTCATTGTTAGATTTATTTTATTTCGTTTTCAATATGCTTTCTTGACTTTACAACTAAAAGTTTATCGGATCCTTCTATTTCAAAGTATTGATAATCATTATCCAAAATAGTTATATCAAGAGTAAAAAAGTTAATATTTTCCAAATCATTTAATTTAATCTTTTTGATTCTTTCGGGTGAAGTTTGCAATTTTTCTTTTGGTAAATCGGTAATGTAATATGCATTGTAAACACAATAACGCAAATAATCTAATTCTTTTGGGTTATCTTTTGTAAGTTGCTCGATTTGTTTTTCTGAAAATTTAACTTCCAATGCTTTATCCAATTGCTCTGTTGAAGCATTTTGAGCCATTAGTGAAAATCCAAAACTAATGATTAACAAGGAGGATAAAATGATTTTTTTCATAATAATAGATTTGTTTATTTTTATGACTACGAATAAAGTAAAAAAGTTGCAAAATCAAGAATAAAAATTTAATTTTTAGACAAAATTATTATTTTCAAAGGTAGAACGCGCCTATTATTGATGCTCAAAAATAATTTAAGCACGTTCATTTACGCATTTTTCAATTCCGCAAAACTTTAAAAATTAAGCATAAAACAAACTGCCCACGTAGAAATAAATGAAAATCCCGACAATATCGTTGGCAGTAGTAATAAACGGTCCTGTAGCCAGTGCCGGGTCTATTTTAAATTTGGATAAGGTTAAAGGAACAAATGCCCCGAAAATACTGGCAAAAATAATTACCGTAAATAATGAAATGCTTACACTTTTGCTTAATTGTAAATCGTGTAAAACAAAATAGTTGAAGCCGAAAACCACAACGGCACAAATCAACCCGTTGAGCAAAGCCACCAAAAATTCTTTAAATAATTTTGAAAATAAATCATCGGGTTTCATTGAGTTGTTTGCCAACCCTTGCACAACTATTGCCGAAGATTGCACCCCAGCATTTCCACCCATAGCAGCAATTAAAGGCATAAAAAATGCCATTTGCGGGTTTACTTGTATCTCCGACTCATACCCTGAAATGACTTTACTGTTAATCAATTCTCCCATTAAACCAATCATTAACCAAGGCAAACGCGAACGGGACAGTATCCATACCGAGTCGGAGGCATCTACATTTTCGGTAATACCCGAAGCCATTTGGAAATCTTTTTCGGCTTCTTCTTCTATTACATCTACCACATCATCAATGGTAATCCGTCCGATTAAACGATTTACCTCATCAACAACAGGCATAACCACCAAATCATAATCTTTCATTTTTTGTGCAACCAATTCAATGGGGTCGTCGGCTTTTACCGATATAATATCTTCTTCATAAATATCTTTCACCAATTTATCATCGGGTGAAAGTATAATTTTCTTTAATGAAATTCTTCCTTTGAGTACATTATTATCATCTACTACGTAAATGGTATATACTTTGTCAACCTCTTCGGCTTGTTTACGTAATTCTTTGATGCAAGTGGCAATATTCCAGTTGATATTGACTTTAATCAACTCTTTTGCCATAATACTACCGGCCGTACCTTCGGGATAGCTTGTAAGCTCAACAATATCGCCGGCTTGCTCCACATCGTCCATTTTGGACAAAACTTCTTGTTTTATTTCTTGCGGAAGATCGGCAAATATATCGGCAGCATCATCCGATTCGGAATATTCCAGCAAAGAGGCAATTTGAGATGTGGAAAATAATTTCAGAATCTTGATTCGTAAATCTTCATCTATTTCGGCCAAAATATCGGCAACATCTTCTACCGAAAGGTATTTGAATAAATGATAAGCTTCTTCGGCATTAAATTCATCTTCTATGATTTTAGCCAACTCAACAGGATGTACTCCTTCCAGCAACTCAAGAATTTTTTCTTCATTATCTTGAGCTAAATAAGACTTTAATTCTTCAACGTATTGTTTTGTTAGTTCTTCTTTCAACTGTGTTTTTTAAGCAGTTTGCAAAGTTAAGCAAATAACTCACGAATAAAAATATTTAATTTTCATTGTTTTTTGCTTGTTCCCAATATTTATCCAATTGTTCCAAATTCATTTGATGCATATCTTTTTGCTCGGCATTTATTTGTTTTTCCATTTTTTGAAAACGACTGATAAATTTCTTATTGGTTTTCTCCAAAGCATCCTCAGGGTTGATGTTAACAAACCGTGCATAGTTGATTAAGGCAAATAAAATGTCACCAAACTCTTGCTCCATTTTTTCTTGATTTCCTTTATCTTCTTCTGTTTTAAATTCACGGATTTCTTCTTGAACTTTTTCCCATACCTGTTGTTTATTATCCCAATCAAAACCAATCCCTCGTGCTTTTTCTTGCAATCGAATGGCTTTTACCATTGCCGGAAGTGATTTTGGCACACCGCTCAGTACACTTTTATTGCCTTCTTTCAGCTTCAATTTTTCCCAATTAGCTTTTACCTCTTCTTCCGAATTTACTTTTACATCACCATAAATATGTGGATGCCGTGCAATTAGTTTGTCACAAATTCCGTTTATTACATCGGTAATGTCAAATGCTTGTTTTTCTGAACCTATTTTGGCATAAAATACGATATGCAACAATAAATCGCCCAATTCTTTTTTTACCTCATCCAAATTACCTTCCATAATGGCATCTGACAACTCGTAAGTTTCTTCAATAGTCAAATACCGCAACGATTGCATGGATTGTTTTCTGTCCCAAGGGCATTTTTCACGCAAATCATCCATTATATCCAGCAAGCGTTTAAAGGCTATCAATCTTTTATCTTCCATATTGGTAAATTTTATAAATACAATATTATTACTTTTGTTACGATGCACTTACGGTTACTGCTATATTTTTCCATAATTATTTCTTGCTTACAAGCTCAAAAACCATTTGTTGTAAGTGGTAATTTCCATTACGGATGGGTAATGGCGCATCACCCCTATATGGCAATACTTAACCAAGGACACACCAAAGCGTTTGAATTAAACATTGGTAAGCAAACCCAAGGCGATGCACTTTGGCAAAAAGCGTATTATCTGCCCGATTTTGGATTTTCGCTGATGGCTTTTGATTTTGCTAACCCTTCGATGTTGGGTACGGGAATTTCTCTATTTCCAAATATTGATTTTCCGCTTACAAAAGATAAAAACCGCCATAAATTTCATATTGAATGGCGATTAAAATTAGGCTACGGTATTGGCTATTTGTCTAAAATCTTTGACCGTGAGAATAATTATAAAAACATTGCCATCGGCTCACATCTTAATGCGTTTATTTATCTTAACAATCATTTAGTGATAAAACTTAAAAATCATTGGATGCTTTCTGCAGGAATATCTTTTTCACATTTTTCAAACGGGGCATTTAAAACACCCAATTTGGGCATTAACGTACCTGCCGCAAATATTGGACTTATCTATTATTTCAAAAACATAGACAGAAGAGTAAGGGATTCTGTTTCATATTATTTTGAGGATGATTTAACCGGTTCATTAAAAAAAGAATACAACGCTGTTTCCTCTGACACGAGTTTGGCAATAAAAAAAATAGAAAATTTACTGATAACATCCGGTGGTTTGAAAGAAATTACGCCTTACTATGGTTCAAAATACGGCACTTTCAATATCCGTTATGCCAAAATTTACCGGCACAGTTTTAAATCTACTTTTGGAATAGGCGGAGAAATCAATTATAATCGTGCCAACAGTATTTTGTATCAACGCATATATGAAAAAAGCAATCCTTTATCTGCTTGGCAAGCCGGCATCAGTATTCAGTATTTCTTAATGATGGGCAAAACCGAATTATTCTTTCATTTTGGAACGTATTTGTTCAATGAATACAAAGAATTATCCATGTTTTATCATCGCATAGGCGGAATACATAAAATTTATAAAAACTGGTATTTTAATTTATCGTTGCGCACACACTTTGCTGTTGCCGACAATATTGAATGGGGAATTGCTTACAAATGGTAAAAATTAAAAACATAGCAATCGTTTTCATCTTTTTCGTCCTTATATCGGGATGCACAAAAAACAAATGTGTTCATGGTACCGGAGAGATTAAGACCGAAACCCGCAAGATTGAAAATTTCACTGAAATAATTGCCGAAAAAAACATCAATATATTCTTATTACCCGATAGTAGCAATCAACTGACTATTGAAGCCGGCGAAAAAATGTTGCCTTTTATAGAAACTAATGTAGTCAATGGTACACTCTATTTAACCAACAACAGTAAGTGCAATTTTTTACGTACGTATAAAAAACAAATTACCATAACTGTTCCTGCTGCACGCCTTAAAAAAATAAGCCATACAGGTTCCGGAAACATCACATCATCATCCACTTTGTTTTTACCTGTGTTTAAAATGGACATCACCGACGGTTCGGGCAGTTACAATATTCGTTTACAAAGCGACTCGGTCTTTGTTTGGCAACATACCGGTCCGGCAGATTTTACATTCTCGGGAAAAACCAATTATTTGTATGTTTACACTGGAGCAAACGGTTGGTTTTATATGGATAAATTAAGTGCTAACAATGTTCACGTAAACCACAATGGTACGGGAGATATTTTGGTTTGGGCACAAAATTCTCTTTTAATAGAATTATATAATATGGGAAATGTGCAATACAAAGGCAACACAAAGATTACCGTTTCGGCACATACCGGAAGCGGGAAAATACTCAGATTACCGTAATCGGTCGGCAGCGCGTACCAATGCTTCGTCTTTTTTGACAAAACGAATACCCAAATAATTGGCTATTAAAGATAAAATTGGCAATACCATCAATAAAGTATAAGAGGGCTCTACATTTTCACCAAATGTTTTGGCATATTTATCCAAATCTAAAAATACAATGGTAATTACCGCCGCCAACAACAATAAATTCAACTGCCCTAATTTTACTTGCAACGGTCTGTTTTTATACATAAATATAATAATGGCAGACAATAAAATGCTTAACCCATTGACAATTCCACCCAAAATTTGAGAGCGCAAAACCTCACCTTTACCATTTACTACTTTATATAAAGAATAAGCAATAGAGTCATTGGATTGCATAAAGTAAGCCAGCGTTCCGAATGCAAATATCAATTGAAAAATAACAACCAAAGCAAAAAATACGGTTTGAATACGTTGAATCATAATACTTAATTTTAGCGGCGTAAAAATACTGTTTTCTTTTGTAAATGTGAATAATCGCGCATAAAATAAGCATCCAACAATGAATAGAAAAACGCAAAAAATATTACACCGGCTTGGGTTTCGAGCATCGACTCGGTAATAAAATTAATAATGGTTATGATGGCAAATCCAAACAAAAACCATTCGTCATACTTATACCCCAAATAGATAAACCTAGAAAATAATACGATTAACAACAATAATCCCAACCAACCCAACGCCAAACCGGTTTGCAAAAACTGATTGTGCGCATTTAATCCTTTTTCATAGGCTACGGTCATTCCATTTGCAAGGTATTTTGCTTTTAATGTTTCTTTTTCGGCGCCTGTGCCATACCCTACCGGATTTTTTTTGATAAGTTCCCACGCCAAAGGCCAAATTTTAGCTCTTGCTGTTGTAGATGAAAATGCTTTTCCCGAATCGTCTGCTACCAATACATGGTAAGCTTCGCGAAAACGCAAAAGCAACTTATTGTTTACATTTACCAAAGCAACAAACATCAGTGCCAATGTAGAAAACAAGGCTATTATAGGAATGATTTTTCGTGTATTCAAATAATACAAAACAACAGCATACAGCATCAACAACACCCAAGCTATAATTCCGGTTTTGGAAGCCAATAAAAATATTGCCCCGGAAAATAAAAGCCCAAGAAACAAGTAAATAATTCCGGACGAAAAAAATCTTTTTACATTACTCGAAAAATAGTTACTAATCAACAAAAACAAAGCCCAACATACATACATTGCATAATACGAAGTATGCATATACAAAGAAAATTCCGAATAGGTAAAATAAAGCGTTTCGTTTTGTGCGATATAATAATATAAAGCTCTAAAAATCAACCCTGTCAGCCCAACAGTAATACCGTAAATAAATGATTTAAAAATTTGATTTCTTTTCGGTAAATAATTCCCCGTAAAATAAAAGCCCAAAGGAAAAAGCAACAGACTTAATTTTACTTCTAAATCAAACATTGCCGAATCTTTGTATGGCGAAATAAAAAACCACACAACATACAATACATACAACAAAATAAGCATTGATGGTTTGGCTTGTTTTACCAATCTTTTTTTGTTTAAACCAATAAAAAACAAACTGTTCACAACCCACAAAATAATTAAAACAGGCATTAAACGCTTTGACAACGGCAACACAAAAGCCATCAACTGCAATAAGAAAGCATTTATTTTTAACGGATTAAGTTTTGTATGATTAAAAATTGAACTCATGCCCTAAAAATACAAAAGTTTAATGAACTTCATCTAAATTAGCCGGCAAACAAAAAAATTAACATTTATTAACGGTATTTTATCCACTTATCAAACCAAAAAGCCAATCATAACAAACATTTTTTAGCTACACATTTTTTATTTACTTTCGCAAGACTAAAATTAAAAACCGATTAAATCAACTAACTTATGAAAAAAATCATTTTGGGAGCATTGGCAATTTTCGGATTGCTAAACACACAAGCTCAAGATTTACCAAAAATAGAGTTTGAACAATACAAACTCAAAAACGGACTGACTGTCCTGTTGCACGAAGACCACTCTACACCTATTGTGGCAGTTTCTGTACTTTATCATGTAGGGAGTAAAAACGAAGATTCGCTTCGCACAGGATTTGCCCATTTTTTCGAGCATTTAATGTTCGAAGGGTCAGAAAACATTGGCCGTGGCGAATACATGAAATTAATCCAAAGCAACGGAGGTATTTTAAATGCCAACACCTCTTTTGACCGCACTTTTTATTTTGAAATTTTACCTTCAAACCAATTGGAATTGGCTTTATGGATGGAAGCCGAGCGAATGGCTAAATTAAAAGTGGACAGTATTGGCGTTGAAACGCAACGCGGCGTTGTAAAACAAGAGTTGAATCAACGCATCAAAAATCAACCTTACGGTTCGGTTTACAACGAAATTTTTGCTCACGCATACAAAAAACACCCTTACCGTTGGACACCCATCGGTTCGCCCGAGTATTTAGACAAAGCGCAATTAGGCGAATTTATGGAGTTTTATAAAACCTTTTATGTGCCAAACAATGCTGTTTTAAGCATTTCGGGAGATATTGATATTGAACAAACCAAAAAATGGATTGATAAATATTTCGGAAGCATTCCTAAAGGAACAAACGAAATACCACGTCCAAACATAGTTGAGCCGCCAATGACCAAAGAGGTGCGCGATACTATTTATGACAACATTCAACTGCCTGCCGTAATTATGGCTTACCACATTCCTGAGCAAGGCACTAAAGATTACTATGCCATTCAAATGTTAAACACATTATTATCAGACGGAAAAAGTTCTCGTTTACATAAATCAATTGTTGACAAGCAAGAAAAAGCTATGGTTGTAGCTTCATTCCCTGCCGCACTTGAAGACCCCGGATTAGCCATAATTTTCTCGATAGCTTCCGGCGGTACAGACCCAAAAGATTTGGAAGAAGCAATTAACCAAGAAATTGAAAAGGTGAAAAACGAACCTATCTCCGATGAAGAATATCAGAAGCTGAGAAACCAAATTGAAGCGGAATTTGCCGAGCAAAACTCTCGTCAAGAAAGTATTGCTGAAAATTTGGCTGACTATTACGTTTATTTTGGCGATGCCAACCTTATCAACACCGAAATAAACCGTTATATGGAAGTTACAAAAGAAGATATTATGAATGCCGCAAAAAAATATTTCAACAAAAACAACCGTGTGGTATTATATTATCTTCCTAAACCTAAAGGTGAAGAAAAAGCCGAAAACACCCAAGAAGAAAAAAAATAATCATTACCTCAATAATGAAAAATTAATACATTATGAAAAAATTAAGTATCAGCATATTAACTCTGGCAGCAGCATTAACATTAAGTGCGCAAACAAAAAAAGACGTAATGCCCAAACCGGGTCCTGCACCCGAAATTAAATTGGGAAAACCTGCCACATTTACACTACCTAACGGATTACAGGTTTTTGTAGTAGAAAACGATAAATTACCTACCGTATCGTATTGGTTACAATTCGATTTTGACCCTATTTTAGAAAAAGAAGCTAAAGGATTTACCGACATTACCGGCGATTTGTTAAGCACAGGAACAACAAACCGCACCAAAGATCAAATAAACGAAGAAGTTGATTTCATTGGCGCTACGCTAAATACTTATGCCGAAGGAATTTATGCCAAATCGTTGAAAAAACATCAAACAAAATTGCTCGACATTATGAGCGATGTATTGTTGCATCCGGCTTTTAAAGAAGAAGAGCTGAATAAATTAAAAAAACAATACAAAGACAATCTTAAAACCGAAAAAGACAATCCTTCTGCCATTGCAGCCAATGTTCGCAAAGCGGTTTTATACGGAAAAGAGCATCCTTACGGCGAAATAATGACTGAAGAAACACTGGATAATATCACCGTTGATGTTTGTAAAAATTATTACAACACATATTTTAAACCAAACGTTGCTTATTTGGCAATTGTAGGGAATATTACGGTTGAAGAAGCCAAAAAATTAGCCGAGAAATACTTTGGCGAATGGAAAAAAGCCGAAGTACCGGAACATGTTTATGAAATGCCTGAAAAAATTACCGAAAATCGCGTTGTTTTTTCAAACAAAAGCGGAGCTGTTCAATCGGTAGTAAATGTAACTTACACCGTTGACTTAAAACCGGGAAGTCCCGATGAAATTCCCGCCAAGGTGATGAACGGTATTTTAGGTGGCGGAAGTTCTGCTCGATTATTCAAAAACTTACGTGAAACACACAGCTATACCTACGGTGCATACTCGCGTATTACTCCGGATGAATTGATTGGTAATTTCCGTGCATCGGCAGATGTTAAAACACCGGTTACCGATTCATCGGTTTACGAAATGCTTTACGAAATGAAACAAATGCGTAAAGAAAAACCAACACAAGAAGAAGTAGATGGTGAAAAGAATTACCAAACCGGAATTTTTGCTTACAGATTGCAAGACCCACAAACTATTGCCCGTTTTGCCATCAACATCAAAAAATATAACCTTCCGGAAGATTATTATCAAAACTATTTGAAAAACCTTTCAAAAGTAACACCGGATGATGTATATGCTTCGGCTCAAAAATACATTCGTCCTGACGAATCGGTAATTCTTGTTGTGGGAGACAAAGATGAAGTTGCCGATAAACTGAAAAGATTTGATAAAGACGGAAAAATAGAATTTTACGATGCCGAAGGAAATCCTGTAAAAGAAGAGAAAAAACCACTTCCCGAAGGATTGACAGGTAAAAAAGTAATGGAAGATTATATTTTGGCTCTTACGCAATCTAAATCTTTAAAAGAAGCAACCAAAAAATTAAAGAAAGTAAAATCGGAAGTAACAAAAGCCGAAACTTCTATGCAAGGACAAACCTTAACGTTTACTACTTACCGCCAAAAACCAAACAAATTTGCCATGGTGATAAAAATGGGAAGTATGGTGGTTCAAAAACAAATATTTGACGGTAAGCGAGGAAAAAGCATTTCTATGCAAGGAAACAAAGAAATAGAAGGCGAAGACTTAAAAGCAATGGCTCGCAAAGCAGATATGTTACACATGGTAAAAATGTTTGACGAAGGTTATAAATTTGAATTAATAGGCATTGAAAACATTGACGGAAAAGATGCTTACAAAGTAAAAGTAACCGACCCAGAAGGAAATGTTTCTACAGAGTTTTTCGATGTCGATTCGCACTTGAAACTAAAAGAAATTACAGTGCAAGAAACCGAACAAGGAACATTTACCATCGAAGCAACTTACAGCGATTACCGCGATGTAAAAGGAAAATTATATCCTTTTAAAACGCACCAGTCTTTTGGTCCTCAATCTTTTGATTTGGAAATTAAAAGCGTAGAAATAAATACCAAAATCAGTCCGGATACATTTAATGTAGAATAATTTAATTCCGGTAAAATTAAATTTGAAGCGGCTCGCAAATGCGAGCCGCTTTTTTTGTGAATAAATCGTTAAAAATTAAATCCTTTTATCATAAAATACCCCACAATACTCATTATTTTTGCATTCAACAATAACTTAAAACCACAAGCAATATGAAATTTTTTATCGACACGGCAAACCTTGAGCAAATTAAAGAAGCACAAGACCTTGGTGTATTAGACGGTGTAACAACCAATCCTTCATTAATGGCAAAAGAAGGCATCTCCGGACAAGAAAATATTATTAACCACTACAAAACCATTTGCGAAATTGTTGATGGTGATGTAAGCGCCGAAGTTATTTCTACCGATTTTGAAGGAATTATTAAAGAAGGTGAAGAATTGGCTGCATTGCATCCGCAAATTGTGGTAAAAGTACCTATGATTAAAGACGGAATTAAAGCCATTAAATATTTTTCCGATAAGGGAATAAAAACAAACTGCACTTTGGTATTTTCTGCCGGGCAAGCACTTTTGGCAGCAAAAGCCGGCGCTACGTATGTTTCTCCTTTTATTGGTCGTTTGGATGATATCTCTACCGATGGAATGCGTTTAATTGAAGAAATTCGCGTTATTTACGATAACTACAGCTTTGATACCGAAATTTTAGCGGCTTCGGTTCGTCATACGATGCATATTATTGAATGTGCGCAAGTAGGTGCCGATGTAATTACCGCTCCGTTAAATGCTATTACCGGATTATTAAAACATCCGTTAACCGATATTGGATTAGAAAAGTTTTTAGCAGATTACAAAAAAGTAAACGGATAATCAAAATTATAAGAACGTGTGTTTTGTTTAAGTAAACTTTTATGTTTCTTCTTTCTTTTGTGCCTAAAAAAGAAAGAAGAAACATTTTGACTTTTTCATTTTTTTGTTATAATATTGCACTCTTAATACAGTTGTAACATAAAACAAGTTATTATTATGCAAAACATAATTACCCCCCCTGCAAGAAACTTGCCAAACTGATTGTTTTCGGTGTGGCTTTTAACACCCTAACATCTGTTGTAAATGCTCAGTGTGGCGGAGCCGGAACATCGTCATGGTTAGTTTATGGAAATTCAACAGCTACTGATGAATGTCGTTTAGGAACAACTACATCATTTCCATTACAAATAGAAACAAACGACACGGTTCGTATTCAAGTTTCGACATACGGTAAAGTAGGTATCGGTTACAATTTTCAATATTCTACCGTGCCGGGAAAATATTCTATTTTGCCGCAAGCGTTATTGCATTTACATTCGTTTAAATACAATACCTCTTCCGGTGGCGGTCATAACAACACTACTAACACTTCACTTTCTACTGCCAAAGGTTCAGCGGCTTCCACCTCCAACTCATTGGTTGATTTTTTAATGACCAACGACCAAACCGGCAACCAAAAAACCGATGGATTTAAAATTGCCGTTACCGGATTAAACACCTATCTTTCCAATCAAGAAAACGGCAATATTTTTCTTTACACCAACAACAACCCTTTGAACCAAATGGTACTTAGCCGTTTTGGGAAAGTGGGCATTGGCATCAATCCTTCGGCAACTTCTGCACAATTAAATGTATTAAGCACTAAAAATAGTGGATTAAGCATAAAAGTAATCGCTAACGCTGCCGCTTACGGGATAGAAAGTAAAGTAAAAAACGCCAATACTCCTATTTTTACCGGCGGATTGCTCAACAGAAACAATGTAACCATTTATGGCAACGGACAAGTGATGATAAACAGCAATCAATTACCCAAATGGGGAAGCAATTGGGGAGTGGCTCTAAAAACACCGATGGAAAGCACTTGGATGACTGACTCTCCAAATCTTGACGGCGACTATTATGGTTTTGGTTTAACGTGGAACGGTTGGTACTTTATTAAAAGTAAAACTAATACACAAGGACAATCTGAATACCCTATGTGGTTAATTTCTACCGATAACGAAACCGTATTACGATTATGCGGCACGATGTATGCTAAAGAAATATATGTTGAAGCCGGTTGGTGTGATTATGTGTTTACCGACACCTACCAACCGATGACCATTTTGCAAAAAGAACAATATTATACACAAAACAAACATTTGCCCAATGTACCGACAGCAAAAGAAATAGAAGAAAACGGCGCCGGAGTTGGCGAAGCGTTGACCGGAATTTTACAAAATGTTGAAGAAAACCGCTTGGATATTACACAATTGTATAAAATGATTATAGAGTTGCAAAAAGAAAATAAAGCGTTGAAAGAGCAATTGGGAAAATTAAAATAAAGTAATATGCGATTAGTATTTTTATTTGTGTGTTTATCTGTTTTTTCGGTATCGTTTTCACAATATAATAACGGACAGTCATTTCCTTGTTTGTATCTGTCAGGGAATCATTTAAATAATGGAAATCATAACTACGGGGCGATTAATTGCGTGGAAATAAACGGCGGAAATTTACCGGTAGCAGTAAGTCCTGGGCAAAATATTGATGTTAAAGCCGGTAATTATATTCATGTTACCAATGCACACTTTGATAACTCAACCGGAGGTATGACTCATTTGCATATTGAAAAACCGACATTTAATGTCGCATGGTTTAAACCATTCAATACCCTGGGTAGAGTAGGTAAATATAAAACCATGGAAATAGGTATCGAATTACCGCCGGACATTAAACAAAAGGTATATAATTTTATTAACCAATATGGACAGCCGCAAAACAGAATAAACCCTTTTGACCCTGATCAAATTGACGTTCAAGTACAATTAACCTCTCCGTCAAATAAAATTTTTAACCGCTACGCTTTTTATTATCAACCATATGAACGAACATCAAGTGATTTTGTACCGAGATTAACCGATTATTTTTTTCGTTTCAGATTTGCGCCCGATGAATTGGGAACATGGAAAATGACCATAAAAATAGTACTGCCCAATCAAACCATAGCCAATCAATACGAATTGGAATTTAACTGTGTCCCAAGTAATCATAAAGGTTATTTGATAAAACGTTTTGTAAACAGCAATGATGAACGCGGCAGGTATTTGTATTATAAAGAAACAAACGAAGCTTTTAAGGGCGTAGGTATGAATATTACACATTCTACCTATGATGACAATTGGACTACTGAAGAGTTTGACCGCCATGTTGACTGGATAACAAGATTTGCCAATAATGGCGGTAATTTTATGCGTTTGGAACTTGGAGCTCAAAACGCTTTGCCCGATTGGGAAGTATATAACAATTATAATCCGAGAATGCGCGAAATGTACATGTATGACCGGTTAATAGAACTGTTGGAAAACAAAGGTGTTTATTTTATTATGTTTCGCCATCATGTGGAGTTGGCAAAGGGTCCTTGTGGTTGGGATCATGCGTGTTGGAATGAAAACCCCTACCGGCAAGCCTTTAATTTACAAGATCGTATGGAGTTTTTTACTAATACGCAAGTAATACAATGGCAAAAAAATTGTTTGCGATACATTATGGCCCGTTGGGGCTACAACAGTAATATGGCTGTATATGAATATTCAGAGTTGGATAATTATGTGGTATCAGCTTTCCCAAATGAGCAAGATGATTTAAAGGATATTCATACGTGGTTATATTATATGAAAAATAAAGTAAATCAAATGAATAGTAATGTGTTATTTACAGTAACATTTGTATCAAGTGCCTCATATAAAAGAACCATAAAAAAATACAAAAAGCCAAAACCACATAAACGTTTTGTAGAGTTATGTGACGTTGTGGGATATCATCTTTATCAAGATTTAGAAAAAAAACAAATTCCGACCGGTACACATTATCTACTAAAATATGGAAAGCTTTTAAAAAACCCGTAATTTCTGAGGAAATAGGCTATCTTAATGGAAGCGCTTTATATTGTTGCACTTATTATGAATTTAAAAATAATATTTGGGCTACAACAATGCATGGAAACTTATCATCTGGCTTACATTGGTGGTGGGACAGAGGTATTTTTTTAAAGCAATATGACAATTATTTTAAATATTTGTCTAACTTTTTAACTGGTGTAAATTACCAGAATTTTGAATATAAATATAAGACTTGGAAGAGTTTCCCTTTAATAAAATACATGAGAATAGAGAATTTTTATATGGTTCGTAAAAATAAAGAATGGGCAATGGGCTGGGTACATAATGCTACTTATCGGTGGCGGAACTTTTACAATAGCAGTCCTTGTATTCGTAGTGTAGTTGATAACCAATCTTTAAATTATACATGTATTGCCGAAGATGGCACTTTATTAGAGCCGAGCAGTTCTGATAATTATTCTGATCATACCGATTATTACGGGAACAATGTTAGTAATATCGTTAATAAACCTATTAAAATAAAAGGGTTAAAAGGGGCATGGGGCTGGAAAAAACACTGGTATAGAATAGATTTTTATCAAACCCAAAATGTTTCACCATCGAATATGTTTAGTTATTCGCTAACCCAACATACTAACATTTCAGGTACATTAAAGCCGACAATTACACTAAAATCGCCATCGCCCGATTTTGCCTACAAGGTTACTTATTTGGGAAAATACCACAATAATCCCAATGCCCGCATAGCGCAAGACTCATTGCTACAATCAATTGATACCCTTGATGTTGACACGATAAAAAAAGTCTCTAATCGGCGTAACAAACCGGTTGTATCCGATTCGCAGGAAGTTTCCTATCCATTTATGCAATTAGAATCTGTATCGGTTTTCCCTAATCCCAGTTACGGTTTTGTAACCGTAAAAGCACTGGAACCTATACAAACCATTACCGTTTATTCGTTACAAGGTAAAATACTATATACTATGCGCCCGTTTGCCTCAACAGTACAACTGTCATTGCAAACCTTGCCACCTGGCCCTTATTTAATGGCTATTTTAGTACAAAACCATTATTATTTTAAAAAATTGATTATAGAATGAAAAAACTATCGATTATCCTTATCGTTATTTTATCGGCTCAAACATTAATATTGCCAGCTCAACAAGATAGCATGCCGCAGCACCGTTTTTTTCAGCATTTATACCTCGAAAATAATGCTTCATTGCTTTTTTCTTCAAAATCTGATAATCCTGGGATATTTTTAATCTCGCGCCTAAATTATCTTACTCCAAAATTTAAAACGCATATTATGTTTTCGCCGTCTTATTGGGAATTTTTAGGCATTCTTTACGATTACAATGTCAACCCTCGTATTCATTTGTATGGAGTGGGAGCCGCTTACAATATCTTGTATTCAAAGAAAAACGATAATTTCGGATTATATAGTGGCATATCTGTCTATTACGACCGGCAAGAGGAATACATTGTTGATGAGAATGACGCATTTTACAAACATACCTATCAAGGTGTAGGGGTATATGCCGATTTTACATTGCGATATAAAAAAGTAAGTTTAAACTATGCTTATAGTTTGATGGCTACTACATCAGGGGATGTAAATCATTACGATTTTAAAGGAAATATGTACGGAATATCATTTTATATCCCTTTATCATCGAAAAAAAATAAACCACAGGATGTTACATTCGCTCATAATGAAAGTAAAAACGGTTGGAATTTATGTTTAGATGTGAATATGATGCCTGTAATTATGAAAGAAAATAAGCATTATTATTATTTTAGAGCTGACCGATATTTAGACGAGGTATCTTACATGACTCGTTTAACCTTGGATTTTGGAATAGGTATAATGTACGAAAAACAACGCTGGTTGTTTCAATTTTCAGCAAAAGGCCCATTGGTTTACCGTACTAATCTATCAATGGTATATAATATTAATCCTTGGTTTGCTCCCGGTAGCTCTCGTTTTATAGGGGTTGAATTAGGAGTGCATTATTTATATGTTCCTTACTTTTTTTCCGGTTTTTATTTTGACAGATTTCAAGTATTTAAAAAGGCGGATATTCATTACGGATTATTATTCAAAGGAAAGAAAAATTGGTATTTCGGAATTACTTCTTACGCTATATTGGATAGAACGTTAGAAATAGACCGTTATGATGTTGAAACTATTAGTTCAATGATACAATTCAAATTTGGTAAATTCTTCCGTTTATCGGGAGAGAAGAAATGAGAACAATATGCCAGTTGGAAAAAGCATTGGTACCGAATAGATTTTTATCAAACCCAAAATGTTTCACCTTCGAATATGTTCAGTTATTCGCTAACCCAACATACTAACATTTCAGGTACATTAAAGCC
>CEVF01078002.1_pt1 | contig 98567 bp, 89 predicted proteins | sample 356441 | NCBI WGS metagenome assembly CEVF01 (sample SAMEA2622765, study PRJEB7988) | marine metagenome | biome: marine biome (ENVO:00000447); feature: surface water layer (ENVO:00002042); material: "saline water (ENVO:00002010), including plankton (ENVO:xxxxxxxx)" | depth 5 m | reverse complement strand
AACCAATAATTGTGATGTATCCCAAGACATTACGGTTACTTTGACCGGTTCAACAGGGCCGAGCGACGTATCCATTGATTCGGGTGATACTCAGGTATGCCAAGGTACTTCTCAATCAGTTTATGTTGGTTCGGCCAACAACGCTTCCAGCCATCTCTGGTCTATTGATCCTGTTGCGGCCGGTACCATAGACCAAACTGGTACGGTAAGTTGGAATAATAGCTATGTAGGTCAAGCTACTATCACATATGAGGCACAAAATAGCTGTGACCAGACCAATACCGCAGATATTACGGTTGAGGTGACCAGCAATGCCCTTACCTTTTATGAAGACAAAGATCACGATGGTTTTTATATCAGCAGCGTACAAGATTGTACCAATCCAGATCCGGCTATCTATGTGACCCAAGAGGCCATAACGGGATCAGGAGATTGTGATGATAATGACGCAGTTCTTAATCCCGATACAGTATGGTATGAAGATGCCAATGGTGATGGTCTGGGTGACCCTAACGTAACATTGGTGCAATGTGAACAGCCAACGGGCTATGTACTTACCCCTGATGCTAACGGCCCAATTTCTGAAGATCCGTTGCCGGATCTTTCAGGACTCGATACCCAAGACATGAATACTACCTTTACCGTTGAGCCCTATACGCCAACGACCAGTCTATCTCAAATAGACGCTCTTCCGGCAGATGGTAAGATGGCCTCAAGAACCTACTATGATGGTATGGGGAGACCAGTTCAAGAAGTGGCCCTTCATGCCGGGGGTATCAGCTATGACGGCTACACAGGCAATGACATTGTAAATTATATCGAATACGATCGCTTTGGGCGTACTGTAAAGCGTTATTCGCCCTATGGTAAGCTCGACCAAGTAGATTCTGGAGACTTTGAGCCAGAGGCCAAGAGCGAACAGATACAGTTTTATGCCACAGGCAACCTCCAAAATTCTTTTGTGCAGACCGCCAACCCTTTTAGTGAAACGGTATTTGACCGGTCTCCTAGAAACAGGGCGATACGACAGGCAAGCCCCGGAGATAATTGGAGTATTGCCTCCGGTAACGAGGTGAGTATGGGCTATTTTTTTAACGAGCAAGACGAAGTACGCTATTTTAAGGTGGACTTGAATAATGACTTGATACCCACCTTAATGGTCGATGGGCATTACCCCGCTAATGAACTGGTAAAGACCGTGGTACGTGATGAAAACTGGACGAGTGGTGTTGAAAATACCGCAGAGGAATTTGTGAACAAAGATGGGCAAACGGTATTGAAACGTACCTATGTGGGTGGCGAGACCCTATCCACCTATTACGTTTATGATGACTATGGCAATCTAACCTATGTCTTGCCACCGAAGACCGAACCCGATACGGCAACCATAACCACTACCTTGCTCAATTCACTGGCGTTCCAGTATCGTTATGATGCACTTCGCAGGCAGGTGGAAAAGAGAAACCCCGGAGTTGATGGGTGGGAGCGTATCGTTTACGATTATGAAGACCGCCCCATACTGGCCCAAGATGCCAATATGGCCCTGAATGACCAATGGCTCTTCACCAAATATGATAAGTTCGGAAGACCCGTTTATACCGGATTCTTTAGCAGTACCCAAACCAGGGCTGAGTTACAACAGTTGGCCGATAATTGGGTCAATGTTGACCAAAAACCGCATAATGAAGAACGAACTGGCTCGACCACCACTATAGATGGTAGCAGTATCAATTATAGTAACGTTGCCTTCCCTGATACGAATTTACAATTGCTATCGGTCAACTATTACGATGATTATGCCATTATCGACAGTGATAAGCCCACGACCCCCACTGTAGTGCAAGGTCAAAACGTGACCACCAATACCAAGGGGCTCGCCACCATATCTTGGGTGCGGGTACTCGATGGCCAACCCGACCAGTGGAACAAAACCTATATGTTTTACGACACACGGGCGAGGGTCTTAAGAGTACATACCAAAAACTATCAGCAAGGATATACCATAGTTGACAATGAGCTTGACTTTAGGGGCAAGGTCGTGAATATGGTAACGCAACATCAAAAAGATGCCTTGGACCCATTGGTCAGTATCAAAGACAGCTATACCTATGATCACATGGAACGTATTCGCACCCAATCCCAGAAGCTATATGATGGGGATGTTAATGGCACCCCAACTGAAGATAAGTTGGTTGCCGGTTTCCTTTATGATGCCTTGGGGCAATTGACCAAAAAGTACGTAGAGCCAGAATCTGATGGTTTTGGGTGGCAGGTAGGCCTTGATGATACTGGTAATGCCCTTGAGACCCCTAATTCCAATGATCCGGCAATGATTGTGAGCCGTGATTTTACCTTGGGTGAGGCAGGTGTTTATGATGTCAGTTATGACTTTTCGGGGGATACCTCTGGCATGGCCTATTCCCTAGTATTGGCCATCAGTCGAGGCTCTACATTGGTGTACCGTGAAAACCTTACAGAGAGCGAGTTGGGCAATACCATCAATTTTGTGGCAGCCATCTCGGGCACCTACACCGTTGAGATGAGCTTTCGGTCGCCTAACGGTACCTTTTCTCCCAATAGTAATTTTGCTGCAGAACGCATCAATTTGGTGCCGAATACCACCCTGCCAGAGCCTGCCTTTGGCATCGCACACCATGATGTGCTCGCACTGCAAATGGTCGACTATCAATATAACGCACGGGGCAGCATGACACAGATCAATGATGTTGACAATCTACAGAACGATCTTTTTGCCTATAGTATGCACTATGATCAACCAACAGCGGGTAGTAGTGCAGCGCCAATGTACAATGGCAATATCGCACAGGTACAATGGAAAACCCAAAACGATGGAGTGCTCAGGGGGTATGGTTATGCCTACGATGCGCTAAGCCGTATTACAAATGCTACTGACAATACGGGCAATTATAACATATCGAATATCTCTTATGATAAAAATGGCAACCTGTTGACCTTAAACAGAAAGGGTTGGGGCATATTCAATGGTTCAAATGCCTACGGAGATATTGACATGCTTGATTACAGTTCGTATGACGGTAATAAGCTGTTGAAAGTAATGGATGGTGGTAACACAGCCGAAGGGTTCCGCTACAATTCTACTGCATCAGTGGACTATGGCTACGATGCCAACGGCAACATGATATCCGATGCCAATAAGGGGATTACCCTTATCGAATACAACCATCTTGACCTGCCAGAAAAAATTACCTTTTCAAACAGTGATGAAATACGGTATCTTTACGATGCCATGGGCAATAAACTCAAAAAGACGGCCTTTCAGGGCGGTAACCCTACCATCACCGAGTATTGGAACGGTTTCCAATACCTACAGGGCGAATTACAGTTCTTTGCCCAGCCTGAAGGTTATACCGCAGTTGGTGGCAGTACGGGGTCACGCACCTTTGACTATGTGTACCACTATACCGACCACCTAGGCAACGTACGTTTGAGCTATAGTGATATTGATGGCAATGGCACTATTGATGCCTCGACCGAAATCATCAATGAAAACAACTACTACCCCTTTGGCATGCTGCACAGGGGCTACAATGGTGGCATACACCCCTTGGGCACCGGTTATACCTATGGTTTTAACGGTAAGGAACTTCAGGAGGACAATGATATTACCTGGCTTGACTTTGGCAGCCGTAACTACGACCCTGCCCTTGGTCGTTGGATGAACATCGACCCCCAATCAGGCCGTTATATGGGCGTATCGCCCTTTGCGGCCATGGGCAACAACCCGGTGACCTTTGTTGATCCCAATGGGGAGGAACTGATTACCACCCTAATTGCCGGGGCCGTTATCGGTGCTTGGCTTGGTGGGGCGACCACTGCAGTTATGGGCGGAGATATTGATGATATCGGCAATAGCATGCTGTTCGGTGCCATATCGGGGTTGGCAACAGCGGGTATCGGTCAGGCATTTTCAGGCCCCAATGCCATACTGGCCAGTAATTCTTCGGCACAGGCTTTTGCACAGGCCGGTGCACACGGGGTCTTTCAAGGGTCGCTCAGTGCCGTACAGGGTGGTGACTTTGGCACTGCCTTTGTATCTGGCGCGCTGTCATCTGGGGTGGCCTCTGGACTTACAGACCTTGGTGGGTTTGCCCAAGTCGGTGGTGCAGGTCTGGTTGGCGGTATCAGTGAAGAAATGGCCGGGGGCAATTTTGGCAGTGGTTTCACTAGAGGTGTTACCGTGGCTGCGTTAAACCATGTCATGCACAGAGGGGCAAAAGGGTGGTTGCCCAATATTGATAATGGGTGCTGTGGTTACGAAGAATATTTTGCTGCCAAGGCGAATGAAGCCCAAAGCCAGATTGATAGACTTAATTCTGGGAACTCTCTTCGCGATGACACAAAAACATTTTTAGGGGTAGCCGGAAGAGGGCTAAGTGCGGGTTCCATGGGATTATCATACCATGGAAGAAATATTTCAAAGATTGGAGAACTTACAATAGGGAGTATTGGTAGATGGAATGTTTATTCTAAATCTTCGCTTGCCATATCAGGAAAATTATCAAGTTATGTAAGACTTTTTGGGAGGAAAGCAGGCGCATTGTCTTTAGGGTTCAATGTGATTGACTATTCTAATGGAAATACTTCAGGTTATGACTTAGGAGTAAATTCGGGCTTTACACTTTACGGTATGTATGGTGGTCCAATCGGATGGTTTTTGTCAGGATCTTATTTTATTTTTGACATAACCGGAGGGAAAGCTATAATGGAAAGGAGAGCTCAACATATGCATAACGATATCAAGAAAGGTATGGGGCCTCAAGAAATGATGAAAAAATGGTCATGCTTCGTCAAAGGGACAAAAGTGTTGATGGCGGATTTAAGCGAAAAGAATATTGAAACTATAAAACTTGGAGATATCATTTTGAGTGTCAATATCAATACAATGAAGCTAGAAGAGGATATAGTTATTGAGATACCAGAAATTGAGAAAAAATATAAAATAATTAGAGTAGAATTTTCAAATGGTACAATAAATGAATTTTCCCCTGCGCATCCCTACTGGGTTCTTGGAAAAGGATGGTCTGTTTATGACTTGGAGGAAGCCAAAACTGAATTAGCTTTTAGTGTTGCTCAATTAGAAGTTGGAGATACTGTTTTATTTTATGAAAAAGGAAAATTAAAGCAGACGAAAATCTTGAGCCTTTTAGATACTAAAGAATTTGTTGAAATGTACAACGTAGAACATGTCAAAAAGAATAATACTTTTTTTGCAAATAAAATTTTAGTTCATAACAAAAGAATTAATTAATGTTTTACTATATATACTACACATTATATAAGTTAACACTTCTTTCTCCATCCAAAAATGAGATGCCAGAGCATATTACAAATACGGTGCTATCAACAATTCTGTCATTTAATATTATTACGATTGCAAAATATTTGAAATTGAAAGGAAAGACTATTGGTTTTGAGTTTATGGAGAATCGGGTTTACTATGCTATTACCTTCATAGTCTTAATCATTTTAGGCTATTTCATTTTTATCAGAAAAAAGAAGTTCATCCAAATCGAAAAAAAGTTTGATGCTACCCCACTAAAGTTTAGGATTGTTGGATTTACTTTGGTTACGATATATATACTTTTTAGTATCATTTCGCTTTTTTTAATATAAGAATTATTTAAGGGTAGTGTCCTAAATTAGAGGATAAAATTTAAAGAAGTTCTTTGAAATAGGTTTTTGTTCTCCCCCTTTGGGGGAGCCTGCGTGTCGGCAGACAGGTTATAGGGGGCCGTTTATCGCCCTTTGCCGCCATGGGCAACAACCCGTGACCTTTGTCGATCCCAATGGGGAGGAATTAGTTACTACCCTAATTGCCGGGGCCGTTATCGGTGCATGGTTAGGTGGGGCGACCACCGCTGTCATGGGCGGTGACATCGATGACATTGGCAACGCCATGCTGTTCGGGGCCATATCCGGGCTGGCAACGGCAGGTATCGGTCAGGCATTTTCAGGCCCCAATGCCATACTGGCCAGTAATTCTTCGGCACAGGCCTTTGCACAGGCCGGGGCACATGGGGTGTTCCAAGGGTCGCTCAGTGCCCTGCAGGGTGGTGATTTTGGCACCGCCTTTGTTTCGGGTGCGCTCTCATCCGGGGTGGCCTCGGGGCTTTCCGATTTAGGTGGCTTTGCACAGGTTGGCGGTGCAGGTCTGGTTGGCGGTATCAGTGAGGAAATGGCCGGGGGCAATTTTGGTAATGGCTTTACAAGGGGCATTACGGTGGCCGCTTTAAATCATGTCATGCACAGAGGGGCAAAAGATTGGGTGCCAGAAAAGAAAGACCCTCTAATGGATTTTGCTGATATTGCTGCTGATTTAGATGATTGGACCGAAAGGTACATTGATAAAGATTATAAATTACCTCCTCCCATATTTAAGTACCGGTCATAACTAGAGAATCCTCGGTATTTTCATTCATTTCAATGTATTCGTTGGGAGACATGTCTCCCAACGAACTGTGCGGTCGAAAACCGTTATAGTCCTTTCTCCAAATATCGAATTTTTCTTGGGCATCCTCCAAAGAAAAGAACCAATTGGCGTTCAGACATTCATCCCTGAACGAACCGTTGAAGCTTTCAATAAATGGATTGTCCGTTGGTTTACCTGGTCTGGAGAAATCCAGTTCCACTTTGTTCTCATAGGCCCATTTGTCCAAAACCTTACTTATGAACTCGCTCCCATTGTCCACTTTGATACGCCGGGGAAGGGAGTTTGTCCGCTCCGTAATACGTTCCATCGCCCCGACCACATCACTTCCCCTTAGTGATTTCCCTGCATGAATGGCCAAACATTTACGACTAAAATTACCGACTACAGTTAAGGCCCTAAAACGATTGCCATTGTACAACTGGTCAGAGACAAAATCCATGCTCCAACATTCATGTAAACTGGAAGCATTGCCATCCACGGGCTTTCTGTGGGCAGCCGAACGGTTCCTCTTGGGGCGTTTGGACCTAAGGTTCAGGCCCTCCTCGCAATAGACCCTGTACATCCGCTTGTGGTTGTCCGTGAAACCTTCCCTTCTGAGCAGTATGTGGATGCGCCAAAAACCATAGCGCACCCTGACCGCTGCAATCTCTTTCATCCGCATGCGCAACAGTTCATCACCACGGCCCTTGCCCTTGTAATAGTAGATGCTCTTGTGCAGCAAAACCAGCTTGCAGCAACGCTGGATGGAAATGTTGTACTCCATCCTGATGTTCCCGACCATCTCGCGCTTTCGAGACGGTCTCAGAACTTTTTTTTCAGCACGTCCTGTAATATCTGCTTGTCCAGGCTCAGGTCCGCCACAAGCTTCTTCAGCTGCGAGTTCTCCTCCTCCAGGTTCTTGAGCCTGCGGAGCTCAGAGACCCCCAAGCCCCCATATTTCTTCTTCCAATTATAGAAAGTGGCCTCCGATATGCCCATTTTACGGCATACCTCCGACACCCTTGTGCCCGTCTCGGCCTGCTTGATCGCAAATACGATCTGCGACTCTGTGAATTTTGATCGTTTCATCAGCAAATAATAGTTTAAAGTTAAACATTTATTAGCCTCGGAAACTCTAATCCAAAACTGTCCTATCTATCGGGAGGAGGTCAATTTGAAAGAACCAGGCCAAGTGCTTTTAACGCCCAAGACTATTATTCCAACCGTATTGGAAAATATTACCATCGTTTGAGGCATTCGGGTAGTTGGGCATCAGACAGTTGGGCATATGACTTCAAACGTTTTATTCACACCCAATACAGAAGTGTTGCACCAATTATTATCTCAAATGCATATAACCAATGGAGAAACAAGACAAAAAGAAGAAAGTAGGAGCAATTAGAATTAGCGGTTTATCTGGTTTGATAATTCTTTTCATCCTAACCGTAATTTCATGCGATAATTCGGCTAAACAAAATTATGATGACCTTACTAAAATCAAAGTGGGCATGAGCATTGACGAAGTCAGGAATATTATGCGCAATCAACCGATAGATGAAAAAGAAGTTTATTATAACAAAATCAAAAATGGTGAAATAGATGGTAACGGGAAAGATACTCTTTATATGATGGTTTATGAATCAGTTTTTGGCTCTTCTGACGATTACAGAATATTAATATCTCCAAAAGATAGTACGGTTAAAAAAGTATATTTAGGTCATTAGTTGGCAACCAAGGTTGGTTTTTCTTAGAAGCTAAAGACCACCTCCCCGGTAGTGTTCCAAATTAGAGGGTGGCAAAACAATAGAGACCACGGTGAAAATCAGTGGTTTTTTTGTTCAATACCCCGCTCAGCAGTGGTAGTGCTCCTGTGACAAACGGATACATTGATGTGTGCTAAACCTTAACTAGCGGGGTCAGAGATAAATTTATGGATCAAAACATTAAAAATAAAATATCAGTAATCCTTTAAAAATGAAAAAAACAATTCTAACGATAGTGATTGCTTTGTTGGCAATGACTTTTTGTAATGCACAAATGATTGAAATGCAAAAGGTGTCCGGTGGTTAATAATACTTTCAAAACGGAAATCAATTGAAGATGCAGGATTTGGTCAAAACCATGGAAACAAACCAAAAGGCTTTTGATTTGATTAAAAAGGCCCAATCAAATAAAACCCTTTCTTCAATAATGGGTTTTGTAGGAGGGGGTTTGGTAGGTTGGCCTGTTGGAACGGCTATAGGCGGCGGAGACGCCAATTGGGCCTTGGCGGGCGTTGGTGCTGGACTTATCGGGGTAAGCATACCGATTTCTTCTAGTGCCAACAAAAAAACTAAACAAGCAGTGGATGTGTACAATTCATCTTTGGGTACAACCACTTTCATCGAGTACAAACCTCAATTGAAACTTATTGCAAATGGCAATGGTTTTGGGATGTCGCTAAGTTTTTAACCCTTTTTGGCTTCTTTTAAATATCGGCAATTCACGGTAATCGATACCCAGCTCCGCAGAATCAAAATGTGTTAACTTTGATTTCTTTTAACCGCCTTAAGTTTTCTCGAAAACCTTGTAAATGGGGCAATTCAACCCATAAAATCACGTTATATAGAAAAACCGTTTTTTACTGCAAGAAAAAACCTATGTTTGTCCCAAACACACCCTAAAACCATTGGCTTTTTGAACCTACGATTGCTCCAAGTTTTACTTCTATTTTTTTCTATTTCCTTTGGGGGTGTTCATGCCCAATTGGAGGCTTCCATTTGGTATTTCGGCTACAATGCCGGTCTTGACTTTAGGAGTGGGACACCTGTGGCCCTGACCGATGGGGCCTTGTACACCAGGGAAGGATGTGCTACAATTTCCGATGCCACGGGCAATCTTTTATTTTACACTGATGGCATTACCGCTTGGGATAGAAACCACGACGTGATGCCCAATGGAAATTTTCTTGGTGGTGATACCAGTAGCACACAATCAGCAATTATCGTCCCCAATCCGGGAAACCCCAATCTCTTTTACATTTTTACCACACCGGCCACATTCATTGTTGGTGACCCGGGCCTGCGTTATTCTGAAGTTGATATGACCTTAAATGGAGGACTGGGAGATATAAATGCCACAAAAAATGTTTTGATTCATGCACCTGTGCCCGAAAAGATAACGGCCATAGAGCATGCCAACGGTTCTGATATTTGGGTAGTGACCCACCACTGGGGCAATGATGCCTTTGCGGCCTATCGGGTTACCGCGGCTGGTCTGAACACCACTGCCGTTATCAGTAACGTGGGCTTTGACATGGATTATCGAACTATTGGGGATGACACTTATTTATCAAAGGGAGCGATTAAAATTTCACCCGATGGCACCAGACTTGCCATTGCACATTCACTTATTGGTGTTGAGGTATTTGATTTTGATACGGCCACTGGGCAGGTAAGCAATGCCATACGCTTGAAAGAAGGCACCGAAGAGTACTATGGGGTTGAGTTTTCACCCAATAGCGAGGTACTGTACTTATCTATTGAGGCAGGAGGCATTTTTCAGTATAATTTGAATGCTGCCGATATATCAGCGAGTGAAATAGAACTTGGTAATAATACAACGATGGGTGGGTTGCAGTTAGGTATAGACGGTAAATTGTATGTGGCAATGATGAATTCTCCTTTCCTTGGGGCAGTGAATCAGCCCAACGTTGTGGGAACTGGATGCGATTTTGAACCCCAGGCCGTTAGTTTGGGAACGGAACTCAGCTTTCTTGGCCTTCCACCCTTTATCCAATCTTATTTCTTCATTGACGATATTCAGGCAGAAAACCTATGCTTTGGGGATGCTACTGAATTTTCCATAAACGTAAGTGAACCTATTGTTTCAATCAACTGGAATTTTGGGGATGGAAATACTTCGACCATGGAAAGTCCTACCCATACCTATCTTTCCGCAGGAACATACACGGTATCTGTGACCGTATCGACCGCATCAGGAATTGAGACTAAAATTTCTGATATTACCATTTCAGAAGTACCCATTGCCAATGCGCCATCATTATTTGAAGTTTGTGAAAACGAGACCCAAATACCCTATGAATTTGATTTGGGTTCAAAAGACACAGAGGTGTTGGGAACGCAGGATCCCGCAGTTTTTTCGGTGAGCTATTTTGCCACCCGACAAGACGCGGATGATTTTACCAATGAATTGACTGGCCTGCAGTCATTGGGCTATGGAACTACCACTTTTTATGCACGTGTCAATAATGTGGCCAATTCACTTTGCTATGATATTACAAGTTTTGATGCGTTGGTAAAGCAATTGCCGATACCCAGTGCCATACCTAATACTATAACGGTTTGTGATGATGATGAGGATAGGCAATACCCTTTTGACCTGGCTACCATGCGGTCCAATTTATTGGTCAATGAAAACCCAGTGTTTTCTGAGGTATCTTTTCATGTCTCTCAAGCAGATGCAGATAATGCAGTAAATCCCTTACCAGATACGTATACGAATACACAGCCGGTCGAAACCATCATTTTTCGGATGCAGAACCAAACCTATCCTGAGTGTTATGAAACGGGAGAAGTGACATTGGAAGTGATAGGTCAAGTAATCGCCAACACCCCTTCGGATTTATCACACTGTGACGACAATAATGATGGCCAGGCCTATTTTGACCTCACTAAAACCGAGGCTGAAATCATAGGTGTCCAAAACCCTTCGAGCTTGATCATTACTTTTCATAAATCACAGGCCGATGCCGATACCGGCACCAATGCGGTGGATGCTTCCGACTATTTCAGCACTTCATACCAGAACACCATCTATGTTCGGGTTGAAAATGCCTCGGATAGTTCTTGTTATGAAACCACTTCCTTTGGGTTGTTGATCTATGACACACCCACGGCACCAACTGTTACTGATTGGCAGGTCTGTGATGATGATAATGATGGGGAGCATTCATTCGACTTAACACAAAAAAACATGGAAATCTTGGGAGGCAATGCCCAATGGGTATTGACCTATCATGGATCACAGGACGATGCCGAAACGGGTCAAAATGCCATCACTGGGGTATACCAGAACACAGGTAACCCGCAGGCCATCTATTTCCGGCTTGAAAATCAAGGCAATGCCCAATGTTCTGCTGTGGGCAGTTTTGCGCTACAGGTCTTTGATACCCCCACGGCTTATCGGCCGACCGACATCGTGGTCTGCGATGTCGATGAAACGGGCAGCTACACCTTTGACCTTTCCCAAAAAGACAGTGAGGTGTTGAATGGTCAAGACCCTGCGGTGTATGAAGTAAGTTATCACCCGACCGAGTTGGATGCATTCAACAATGACAGTCCATTGTCAAAAACGAACCATGTGAATTCAGTACCGACCGAAACAATATTTGTTAAAGTGAGGCACAGCGAAATGGATGAATGTTACGATGTATCACAATTTGCCATTATCATAAATCCCTTGCCGGAACTTGTATTGGACGGCACCTATGTCATTTGTCCTGATCACCCAGAATTGGTCATCGACGGGGGGTCATTCGAAACCTATGAATGGCGTGATGAAATGGGTTCAATAATTGGCACCCAACAAATAGTATCCATTAATGGATTGGGCACTTACTCCTTGACAGTGACCCAAACCATAAATGGCGTGATCTGTGAAAACACGGCCACCTTTGAAGTGGTGTCGTCGGGTGCTCCTGATAGCTTTACAGTCTCGACCAGTGGGCTATCCGATACGGTAGTACTGACCATTGATGCCGTAGGAATTGGTGATTTCGAATATTCGATTGACGGAATTGCCTACCAGACCAACAACCGTTTTGAGGTCTTTCCAGGTGAATATACCGTCTATGTACGCGACCCCTTTGAATGCAGGGTGCTGACCCAAGAGGTGGTGGCCATGGGCTACCAGCGGTTCTTTACCCCGAACGGCGATGGGGTGAACGAGTACTGGAACATTATCGGGGCCCCACTATTTCCTGAATCCATGCTATACATTTACGACCGATATGGCAAATTAATGGGGCATGTTTCTCCTCAAAGTTTGGGTTGGGACGGTACATATCAAGGCCAGCCCATGCCCTCCGCTGACTACTGGTTTCGGTATGAATACGACCAAGGGAAGGTTTATACGGGCCATTTCAGCCTAAAACGCTAATTGATACCTCATTATATAGAAAATATAAACACAACACTTTTGACAAATGAACGTTAGTTCTTTTACGAATCATAAAAAAATGAAACCTACATTCTACCTATTGCTTGCGGGATTATTTCTGGCTGCTTGTTCATCAATGTCTGGTCTTCAAAAATTGGAGTCTAAAGTACCCTGCATTGGTTCAGTGGGAAAAGAGTATTCGACATTGTTCAAAAAAGAGTTCCAAAAAGTGGGCGAACCCACTTTGGCAACCTCCGTTGGAGTTTCATTGAACTCCCATGCCTTTGATAAAAAGAGCTATTCAAAATATGCCCACTATTCAAAAAATTTGGGCAAAAAAGCTATGGTGGCCTATGTCGATTCGGTAGATACAAAGACCCGGTTTTATACACTGAAAATCACTGATTTGGTAAACCTCCAGTCGCAATTCAACAGTAAAAAAAATGAGGCCCTGAAAACCTATATGGCCACTGACAATAATCTGTGTTTGCTCAGCGGCATTTCGTTTGTCGCAAGGCCCAATTTGCAAGAAATCATCGAGAACGCCCATCATTTCTATATCAGTGATTCAAAAGAGGGTCTTACCCTTGAGGCGCACAGTGGTATGGGTTCGACAAAAATCAAAATGGCATCTTTGGAGGTCTTTGATTTCAGTACAGCTGAGGTTTGCTGGACAAAAAACAAATTTGGAAAAAACGAAGTGGCCACTTTTTTGGTTGAGGGCAGGTCATGCCCTGGAGATACCGAGAAAACCCCAAAAAAATTGGATGACGTGGCTTCTTATTTAAAATTTAAGTGATGAGATATACACTTTTCCTTGTCATTGTAGTTGCACTATTCTTTGCGAGCTGTGAAGATATTCTTGAGGTGCCAGACATTTCGAGCCAACAGGTAGAGTTGTTGGCTCCCAGCCAAGGCAGTGTGGTGACTGACAGCACTGTCAACTTTAACTGGAACGGGGTATCTGATGCCGATGCCTATTTGATACAGGTGGCAACCCCAAATTTTGAAAGTCCCAACCAATTTGAGCTCGATAGCCTGATTCTCATCGATTCGACCTTTGTGGGTACCCGAATATCAAAAATGCTTTCTAATGGCGATTATGAATGGCGCGTGAAGGCCCAGAACAGTGGTTTTGAGACCGAATTTTCTTTGAACGCTTTTTCAGTGGAGGCCCCGTCCAATTAATCCGAACTGTCTTGAAAAAGAACAAAAAAACATATCTGTTGTTGGCTATGGTATTGGTTATCTGGGGCATTTTGGGCTTTAAAATTATTGGGGCCATCAATCCTTCCTCAGAGCCTACAGAAATAATGGATTTCCCCGACCCTTATGTGGCAACTGCAATAAAAAAAAGGGATACTTTTTCTATATCGGCCAATTATCGAGATCCTTTTCTGGGCACCATGCCAGAGGGTGAAGCACCGAAAAGAATCGCCAAAAAACAGGTCAAAAAGACAGAAACGCCTAAAAAGAACATTATGTATTCTGGTTCCGTTGCCGAAAATGGCTCCAACAAAAGATTGTTCTTTGTTTCAATTGATGGGCAGCAACACATTATGTCGCGAAATGAGTCCGTGGAAGGTGTAAAATTGATTAGAGGCAATAAAGAGTCAATCTTGGTACGTTACGGAAACCGTACTGAAATCATTGTGCTTAACCAATGAAATGGTTCAAGAAAATAAAGGCTGGGGCACTACAATTTGTGCTCTTCATAGGTGCAATCGTGGCTTTGCTATTGCTTGCCTTCGTGTTGGTTTCTTATTCCCATAACCTTTTCCTAAAAAAAACAGATGTTTTGGTTGAGATCATTCAAGCGGTGGATTCAGGCTTAGAGTACTCCTTTACCCAAAATATGGTAGAAGGCCAAGAATTGAACGTGCCAATTAAGAGCGATTTGGGCATTTCAGTTTCCGTTGAAAAAAAATATTGGGGCGTTATGGAAATACGCAAGACCAAGGCAAGAAAAGGAAAGCTCAATTTTGAAAAATTGGGCTTTGTGGGCCATGCCGATGAGAACAGGGCTGCCCTTTACTTACAAGACAGACAGCGGCCATTGGTTTTGGCAGGTAATGCCAGAATAACGGGTACGGCTCATCTACCCGAGCAAGGCGTAAAAACCGGGAATATTTCTGGCAATGGTTATTACGCATCCCAGTTGATTTATGGGATGGAAAAACGGAGCGGGGAACTGCTTCCTGCTTTTGATGAAGAAGTCAATCAACAAATCGTCAAGCTGACAAGTGATGGTTTTGAGCCCCAAGGCGAAGAGATTCTTTTTAAAGTAGGAATGGTCCTTAAAAACAGTTTTAAGGAACCCACAAAAGTTATTAAAGGTTCACATATTCTTTTGGAAAGAGTTGAACTTTCTGGGAATATTATTATTTGGGCCACCCATAAGATTTCTGTGGGTGCCACATCAAAATTGCATGATGTCATCTTGCTTGCACCCAAAATTGAAGTGGAACGTTTTTCCAAAGGTAATTTTCAGGCGTTGGCCAAGGAATCAATAACGGTGGGAAAAGACTGTGAATTAGACTATCCAACCATACTATATGTAAGACAAAGCGAACCTAAAAAAGAAGATTCCAGAGATTTAGAGCCTTACATATCAATAAACTCCAACAGCAACATCAAGGGCATGGTTATTTATGGGCATGAAGGTGAAGAAACGAACCGTTTTAAGCCGGACATAAGGATTGATGATAATGCAAGTGTGACTGGAGAAGTCCATTGTTCCGGAAACTTGGAATTGAAGGGCTATGTCAAAGGCAGTGTGACCACTGGTGGATTTGTTGCCCTTGAAAATGGAAACATATACCAGAACCACATTTATAACGGAAGCATCAACAGTATGCTACTGCCAATTGAATTTGCTGGTATAAAGTATGAAGCCAAACCTTTGAATCAGGTAGCAAAATGGTTGTATTGAGAAAATTAAGGGCATCGACACTTATGGAAACCTTGGTCGCCACGGTTTTGATTGTGGTGATCTTCATGGTGTCCAGTATGGTGCTCAACAATCTCTTCGCAACTAGCATCGCACTGAATGAGAACAGGGTTAGGCAGGAGCTTATGCGCTTGCAATACCGACACCAAAATAAGCAGTTGAAATTGCCATATTATGCAGAGTTGGAAGATTGGGAAGTGCAGGTGAGCGAAGTGATTTGGCAATCCACCAAACAAACGCGTTTTTTGGCTAAGCACCGATCCGGCAAAAAAGAAATTGTGCTTAACAAATGAAAGTGGCTTCAAAAATAAAGGCGTTTACTTTGAGTGAAATGTTGGTGGTATTGTTGTTGACCTCCATAGTTGTTGGGTTGGCTTTTTCTGTACTGAGTCTGGTACACCAACAGATGCGGGGCATTGAGGGCAACTATGAACGCAACACAGAATTTAATCTGTTGAGGCAAAGTCTATGGGTAGACTTTAATCAATATGATGGCATTTGGTACGACGTTAAAAAAGATGAGTTGGTATTTGCCAATGGGTCGGAGGAGAAAGTGTATGGCTTCCATAAGGACTATATCACCCAACAACAGGACACTTTCTACATCGAGATTACCAAAAGGGAATTTTTCTTTAATGGGATGAAACAGGCCTCTGGTGAAATCGATGCCTTGGATTTTACATTATCCAAAAAGAACGGTTCGCAAGAACTTTTTGTGTTCAAAAGGAATGCGGCCACCAGCCACCTAAACCAATAAGATGGGATTCAAACTTGAACATACCATAGCGGCTAAGACCAAAAAGGAGTCTTCCCAAAAAGGGTTGGAAGGGCTGTTGAAAAAAGAGATAACGCTCTTTGGAGACTTTTTCAACAACAAACGTAAAGAGGATTTCTATTCGGAATTGGCGGTACTCTTAAAGGCAGGAGTTCACCTACGGGAAGGCCTACAACTATTAGGCGAAAATCAAAAAAAGGAAAAACTCAAGAATTTTTATATCCAAATGGTGGAAAATTTGGACGCTGGGCAAAGCTTTTACGAAGTATTGAAATCAAAAAAGGAATTCACAGAATACGAATATTATTCCGTACAGATAGGGGAAGAAAGCGGTAATCTGCCCCGAATCATCGAGGAGTTGGGCAGTTTTTTCTCACGAAAGAACGAACAGAGAAGGCAATTGTTGAACGCCATGACCTATCCAATCATCATTCTCTGTACGGCGGTATTGGTGGTCATCTTTATGCTAAGGATGGTGGTGCCCATGTTTGAGGACATTTTTCGCCAGAACGGGGTCGAACTGCCCACCATCACCAAATGGATTATAGCTGCTTCCAACGGAATCAAAGACTATGGTTGGCTGACATTACTGTTGATAATTGGATTTATACTGTTTCGGAAAGTCCTTTTCAAAAAGGAAAGCGTACAACGGAAACGCGATACTTTATTGCTTAAAGTTCCTTTTTTGGGCCAATTTATCCGCTCGGTTTATTTGTCACAGTTTACACAAGCGGTCGCCCTGTTGACGGCCTCTAAAGTACCTGTTTTGAACAGCATCCAGATGGCGAAGCGAATGATTCGATTCTATCCCTTGCAGGATGCCTTGGCTGACATGGAAAGCAAGATTATGAAAGGGGTTAGTCTGAATGAGAGCATCAAGGATAATAAAATCTTCGATAACAAAATGGCCTCGTTAATCAAGGTGGCTGAAGAGACCAACCAAACTGAATACATCTTCGAAAAGCTCAACCAGCGATACACTCAAGAGGTACAGCAGAAATCAAAAATACTATCTACCATAATGGAGCCTCTTATTATTGTGGTTATAGGACTTTTTGTCGGGATTATTTTGGTATCGATGTACCTGCCGATGTTCAAGTTGAGTAGTGTTTTGGGGTGATTTTACTAAATTCACCCATTCACATCTCCAGAATTGACCTTTCAGTGAACTTTTGTAAAGTTCAGATTGATGTGAGAAATTTGAAAGCCTGATTAATCGAATAGGTTTAAAGCCCAAAAAGAAGAAATCTACCTCATTGTTTAATAAAAAAAAAGGCCATCCAAAGATGACCCAAATTATTTAAGATTTGATTCTACCAGCATTCGTCTTCCATTCTTATCTCGATTATTATACTTTTTACACGGACTGACTCGATTTTTTGGTCTTTCGTTTTTAGACATTTGACAATGTCCTTCACTTCGGGCAGACCAAATTCATCTTCAGGTCTTTCAGGAAGACGCACCTTAAGGTTTGGATCTATAAAATATGTCATACCACCAACGGCCATATGATCGATTAAGCTGATAATTTCAATGGATTCACCTTTGGGTTTAAGGTCTGATTTGTCAAATCTGTTGCCGGGAATCAAACTGAAACTTATCTTCTTATCACTTCTTGGAGGCAAAGTAATTCGTTCCGTACTGGCATTGTTGAACTTGATGTACCAACCTCTTCTGGTAAGAATGGCTGGTAAATCGATGTCAAATGAAACATTTACCGTCCTATCATATGGATTGTTCACCCAGAAAACCCTATTGGTAAGTGACTCTACCAGCCCATCCATATCAGGAAGTTCAGGCGATACATTTCGTTGGGCAATATTGTTGTCAAACGGAACCAGTCTCCAGTGCGGGATATCTCCGTTGACAGTATCGGCATTGCTTTCATCACCATCGGCGGAAACACTTGCCAGAATACACTCATGCCCTTCAGTGACCGGGGTCCATTCAAACGGCCCGACCACTGTTTCACCACCTGCTGCCAATGAACCAACAGTTATTTCCGGTGTATCCATGGGCGTCCAGTCCACTGGCCAAATCAATCCAGTGCTTGGGCGACATTGATAGGCTTTGACCACAACATTTTCTGCTTGATTTTGACCACGGTTTTTTATGCGGACAAAGAAATAATTCGTCACACCGACCAATGGTGTTTGATGGCCCACGGTACTATCGTTTACCTGAGCGCTCCAAATATCCGTTGTATTCCAGAAATTCTGCCGCCATTCGTATTCACCTCCTCTACCGTCATCAATGTACACATCTACTTCGGGAGGTGAACCAGGTCCGTCAGCAGCATCGGTGGCTATTTTAAATGCACCCTGCTTTTCAAAGGCCCAACGGATCACTTTGTGGAAAGCCCCTCCGGGATGTCCCTCAAAATCAGGGTTGGTCTGATCAAAATCCATAATGGCAATGGCAAAGTCCTGTGCACTTGTGGGAGGGGAAGTGTCGGTCATGCTGCCCACCGCGCCAATCATCAAATAGGACAAATATCTGGCAGCAAACTCCCTTCTTGCCAATCGTACAGCATCATTGCCATGATTGTCATCGCCTCCGGTACACTGGTACGCCCTAAAGATCGTAGTACTGAGAATCTGTCTGCGCCTTTGGTTGCCGGAGGCGTCAAAGGTGCCACCCCATGCCCATCCCGCGGCAGGATCTCTGTCATGACGCCTTAACCCCGCCCCTGAATTATAGAAAGGCGATCGCAAAAACCTATCCGGAGCTTGGGAGGCCGGGTCACAAAGAACCACGCCCAAGGCATCTCCAAAACCGTGACACCATGAAAAGACACCATCCGATATATTGTTCTGCAGACATGAATGGGCGAATTCATGAATTACGGGAGCCCTGTCACTTGCATAATTTACCGATCCAATCTGACTAAAACCAAAACGCAGGGTAGCTGCAGTTGCATCATTGCCACTGTGATACGCATTGGTCGTATTGGCCCTATGGTCTGTGGGTATGGGAAAGTCGGTGCCTTCAAAATAATCGGTTACAACAAAACCAAAGTCTTCGACCAATCGAAACATCTTGTCTAAATGGTAGTACGCGCTGACAGCTCCAAAATCGTCGGTTGTTGAAGAATAATCAAAATCATCTCCTACCGCTTCTGTAGGGGGAGCCACGGCTGGGTTCTCGAAATCAGATAGAGTGATGTATTCCCCGTCCAACTCTTGTGGATCTCCTGTGGCTGGAGCATTCAATCCCAAAAGTTCAACACTCGAACGAAATGGGTTTAGGTCGGATGCCGGAGAGGTTGTGGTAAGTGTTGCATCCCCAGATTGTCGAACGGGGTCATCGGGAAAAACCAGGCCGTCAAGATGATGGTAGGCCGCCCGTAAGTACAATATTTCTGAGGTATAAAGGTCTATGATCGCCCTCCAGTTGATTTCACCAAAGTTGGGCATCTGTAAAGCAAAGAAAACCTCATTGCAAAGTCTGTGCGACCCGTTTTTAAAACGAGGTGCGCTGCCTATCTTCAATTGTGGTGTACGGACTTTGAACTCCCTTTTCAATCCGGCATGTTCGTTGTCCAGTCTTTCATCCTTGTCATACCTATAGATGACCAGATGCTGCTTGTCCACCCTTATGAGTTCGCACTTGTTGGCCTGGGCTATTTTCTTCAGTAGGGCATTTAACTCCCTTCCCGTTTTTTTCGTCATGCCCTCAATAGTTTTATAGGCCTCATCGTTGTCTTTGGAATTCATTTTTTTTTCGTTCAGCTCTAAGTATGGCAGACTGACATTTTTGTGAACTGTGCTCGAAGAGCTAATGATGGCCGTTGTATCATTGTACATACGAATGTTCATTCCCCCTCTCCAAACAGGTATGCCCAAGTAAGTTTGCTGATAAGCAACCGTTCGGGTATTCTTGACTGTCTTTGTCTTGGCATACTTCAATAGGGATTGTTCCAACACGAGTTCGGGCTTCACCGCTTCATTGAGTTTGGAGATAAATGATTTACTGAAACCATAATGTTCTCTGACATCATTGACATAGGCCTCTGAAATGCGTTTGAAGGAATGGCTTTGGATTTCGGCATCTTGCTTGGTATAGGGATTCTGGTGGTGTCTTAGGGAAATTGCTCTCCCATCTGGCTGGCTATATTTCTTAAAGGTTTTGACTATTTTCTTCATTGTTTTTATTTATAATTTATTGACTGATAAAGAAGCTTTTAGGTCTATGCCCCCAAGTTGATTATATCTTGATAATGATTTCCCAAATAGTTTGCCATTACAATACGAGGGTTGTTTTAGAAAACACAGACTTTGAATCATGTTTGTGAGTAGGGGGAAGTGGTTCCTGCAGTTTTAATTGCCATGAAAGACCAACTGTCTTGAAGGATAACGGGGCATAAATAACAATATCAATTTAATGCTATTTGTGGGCAGTATAATCCTATATTGTATGCGTGGGAGTTGTATCTGTATTTTTGTAGGTAAATACTGTATATTTTGATATGATTGGTAAGGCAACAAAACCACCGTTTTATTGAACTTGTATGGTTTCCACTGTTCATTACTTTTCAAAAGTTTATTTCTACGTGCTAATTAATTAGTTTAATTTTTGACATATAATTAAACTATTTCCATGATTTTTGGATATGCAAGGGTAAGTACGGCTGAACAAAGTTTAGATTTGCAATTGGATGCGCTTTTAAAGGAAGGAATTCCACAAAAGAATATCTACACAGATAAAGTGTCCAGTACAAAGGAAGAACGTAAAAGTTTGGCCAGGCTGTTGAGCTATGTTCGAGAGGGGGACACCATTGTAGTTTGGAAATTAGACCGATTGGCAAGGAGTTTAATCCACTTCACAAAGTTGATGTCTGAGCTGGATGAAAAGGGGGTAAAATTTCGGAGTATAACGGAATCTTTCATTGACACTACCAAAAAATCATCTCAATCTGAATTCATTATCAACATTTTTGCAGCTTTGGCGCAGTTGGAACGAGATATTATTATTGAACGCACCAAGGCTGGCTTGGAATCAGCAAGACGACGTGGGAAAATTCTTGGAGCGCCGAAAGGTATTAGTAAGAAAAACCAACAAAAAGCTGTACTTTGTGAAGAGTATTTCAAAGAGGGAAAATTGACGGTTTCAGAAATTTGCGAGAGATTAAATATTTCTAGGGCTACCTATTACAAATATTTAAGGTATAGAGGGCTATCTGGGAAATTGAGGCCTTATAAAAAGTAGTCTTTTACATCGCTATAAGCAAGTTGTGCTTCATGCGAAAAAAGAAAACTACCAAATAGGAAAACAAGGCATAAATATGAATACTTTTACCATTTTATATTAAGTGAATATACTTTTCGAAAATATAGAAAATCCTATCCGAAGTTATCAGGGAGTTGCTTTTGATGAACAGGAATGTCGTGATCACTTACAAAATGATGTTAGAGATAATTTACAAGATAATGTGGAGTGGCAAGATTCTCTTGATAGATTAAGAGCACTAAGGGATGAAACTGGGTTTGAAGCGAATGATGGTTTGTTAGCGGATATTCAGGCTTTAGAAAGTGAAGAAGTTGAAGTTCAACAATTTAGGGTGGGAGAAGCTTACGCAGAAGTCATTTTAGAACAGGAGTTTTCGTGCAGATTTCATTGGAATGAAAACAGAGATACCCGAAATCCAAAAGGCAATAAGACTGGAGCAGACTTGGTCGGATTTATTGAAGTAGACGGCCAGGTACTCTTTCTTTTTGGCGAGGTGAAAACTTCTTCTGAAACAGCTAATCGACCGCCACAGGTGATGACTGGAGTAAAAGGTATGGAAAGCCAGTTAAGGGATTTATACAATGATAGAAACAAACGATTAATTTTAATCAGTTACCTCAAAAACAAAATGCGCCATTTCCCGGAAGGCCATCCTTTTAGAACAGATTTTGAAGCAAGTCAAAGGGCGTATTATTCTGGAATTGAGAATTTTAATCTCACTGGGGTATTGGTAAGAGATGTTGAGCATGACGAAAGAGATGTTTCACTTAGTTATGGGAGATTGAGAGACCATGTTTTAGAGCCTAAAGGAATAAAGCTCTTGGCTATGTATCTTCCTATACGCAAAGAAGATTGGGCAGGGATAGTAAACCAAGGAACAGAATGAGCATTCAGATTAAATATAACTATCTCGAACAAGCATACCCTGATATGCTTGAAGGGATTGGGGTGCTCATTCAAAAAGCAAAACTATCGAAGCGTTTTGAAGAGGTCAATCTAACTGATCGAGATTTAATACAACTTGAAAAGGCAAAGGAACTATGTGAGCTCAAAATCTTAGAGCTTTGGGAGGTAAGAAATTCCTTAGAATTTAAAGCTTTATGCTCTGCTTACTTTGATATTGCCAGTCAACTCGAAAGAAATACTGAGAGTGAATATTTCATTCTTGAACAATTCAAACTCATTGCCTTTGGGTATTTAGGTGAACACTGGCATTTTGTCAAGCAATATCTAAATACATTTGATTCAGATATTGATAATCTGGAAATAGAGGCAGATTGGAACAAAAGAATTCTTACTATTTCTTTCAAAGCAGTTGTCAGGCTGGTCAAAAAAGACTCGTGGCATGATGTCAGGCTCGCAGTAGAGTTAATAAACGAACTAAGAAGAGAGCAGAACAACTTCGAGAGTAATTTCCTCAATCGGGTTAATGAAGAAAGTCGCCCTTACGGTGCTGCAGAGTTAGTTTCTTTATATCATTTCGCCAAAAGCATTGAATTGCTTGGGCAATATCTAATGGAAGGTAGACCTCTAGAACCTGAGACACAATTACATTATCACCTGAATTTATCTAGAGAGTATTCTCAAAAATCAGGAAACATCAGTCTAAGTTTGCTTTATCAGTACTTTGAAGCCTTTGCCATCAAAATGACTAGGAATACCATTTGGTATACCACAAGAGGGATTAACAACTGGGTAACTAGTTTTAATCAATTCATTTCAAAAAGAGAAGATAAAGGATTTTTTGAATTGATGTATCCTCAAAGAGACTCAATCATTGAAGGAGAGTTATTAAATCCGGCCCACAGGTCTATTGTAGTGAATTTACCTACCTCAAGTGGTAAAACTATGATTGCAGAATACCGCATTCTGCAGGCATTAAACCAATTTAAAAATCAAGGCGGTTGGGTGGCATATGTTGTACCAACAAAAGCATTGGTCAACCAAATCCATATACAATTAAATAGAGATTTAGAATCGATTGGTATACAGATAGAAAAGGCAAGTGGTGCCATTGAGTTGGATGGATTTGAGCAGCATTTGGTTGAAGAAAATGGCAACACAACCGAGTTTGACATTTTGGTTACTACCTATGAAAAAATGAACCTTTTGGTCCGTCAGGGGCTGGGGACTACATCAGAACGTCCGCTGGTTCTGACGGTTGTGGACGAAGCTCATAATATTGAGGAAACTAAGAGAGGGTTAAATCTGGAATTTTTATTATCCACCATTAAGAATGATTGCGAAGAAGCCAACTTTCTTTTAATGACCCCCGATATTTCAAATTCTGATGAGTTAGCAAGTTGGCTAGCAGGAGACAGAGGAAAGGTAATCAATCTGGAATTAGACTGGTGGCAACCAAATGAACGGGTTGTTGGAGCCATACAGTTAGATGGAAGAGGAAGGAATTATAAATTATTGCTAAGAACACTTCAGACAGATAAAGGTACTTATGAAATTGGCGAGGCCATCCCTCTTGCTCAATTTGAAGATGCGCCACAAACAAAATCACAAATCAGTAATTCTAAATTAAAGGTTGCTTCCTGTATTTCCGGTGAGATTTTAAGCTTGGAATCTCCGATAATCGTTTTAGCAGCAAATCCGGGTCAGACATACTCTATAGCAGAATATCTATATGAATGTTCCCACGATGACTTTGAAAACGATGATGATGTGAATCTTTTAATTCGTCTTGTACAAAATGAGTTAGGAGAGAATTTTCCGCTAGCTCGTTTTTTAACTAAGAGAATTGCTGTTCACAGTTCTGCTCTTCCAGATGATATCCGTTTTTTGATTGAAGACTTGATGTCAAATGAAAAACTTCAAGCTTTAGCAGCAACCACAACTATTGCTCAAGGAATTAATTTCCCGGTTTCTGCTGTAATTATGGGTTCATATGATTATCCTTTCCTTGGTCCCATGCCTGTGCGGGATTTTTGGAATCTAGCTGGGAGAGTTGGAAGAGCAGGTCAGGATACGATGGGTTGGGTTGGAATGGCGGTTAGAAATGAAACCGATTTGTTGAGAGCTGGGACTTATGTTAGAGAAGCATCTGATGATTTACATTCTCAATTAGCAAGTGTAATTGATAAGGCACTAGAAAGGCCTAATGATGACTTATCTCGCTGGCTTTTTTTTGATGAAAGATGGTCAGCAGTACTTCAGTATGTATCACACCTGAGAAGACAAACGGAACAACAAGACGTATTTCTGGCTCAACTCGAGCAAAAGCTTCAGGATACTTTTGGATATAATCAACTTTCAAATGATAAGAAGGTGTTTTTGAGAAATCATTTAAGGAGTTATGCACAAAACCTTTCCTTAGTTGATGCTGAACGCTCAGATAAAACAGGTTTTTCTACTGTTTCAATTAATCAGATGTTATATAGGCTCAGATCAGAAGGAATAACATCAGAAGATTGGAATAAAAATCAATTGTTTTCCGAACAAAATCAGAGCATGCAGAAACTTGTAGGTATAATGCTCAATACTTATGAGATTAAGAAATCCATTGAGGAGTTAAATACTGGTGGGCAACCTTTGGATCGTACAAGTATTGCTCGTTTGGTAATAGATTGGGTTAATGGAAGAGATATTGCAAGCATAGCTTCAAGAATTTATCCTAATGAAGAAGCATATGCAGCTATTCAGAGAGCTACCAAAGCATTATACAAAGTTGTAGCTAATGCTGCTACTTGGGGACTTGCTGCCCTGCAAAAGATGCCAACTAGTGGTGTAGATTGGGAAAGTCTTTCTGAAATTGAGAAAAAAAGAATGGCAAACCTCCCTGCTTATTTACATTATGGGGTAAACACGGACGAGGGAGTATTGATGAGGAAAAATAATGTGCCAAGAAGTATTGCCAATCGCCTTGGCGAATTATATAGCACATCTGTAAGAGGTGAAATATTCGATCAGCCATCCAGCTCGGTTTCTCAATGGATTGGGCAACAAGAAATCGAAATATGGAATCGTGTAAGACCTATAGAATCAAGGCTTTCGGGAGAGGATTATAGAAAGGTTTGGATGAAATTGAATGGAATTACAACTTGAAAATTCAAACCATACGAAGCATGACTATGATAACCTCCTTAGAAATAAACCAATACATTGACAGTTGTGTAAACCGATTCAAGAAGAACTACACAATTGAAAAGGATAACGATGAGGATTTTGATTTTTTAATGTTCAAATACTCTCCGACATATTTATACTTCGAGACTAAATTAGAGGGCATAGATTTTACTGTAAGTAGAGAAATCGCCACAGAGTTAATGAATATGGATGAGCTTTACAAAAGAAGATGTTCTGAGTATAAATCTGAGCAAAAGTTTAAATAAACGATAACCACTAAAACCAAAAGAAAATGGCAAAAACCACTCTCAATGCTTTAATTATTCTAGGATTCTTTGCAGCTGCGCACGCTCAATCCGATGCCTTAAAAAGCGCTAGTTTTCAGAACATCCATGATGTTACTTTTCGATTTAACTCCGACTTTTACCCCAACAATGGTGGAACCAATGCAGAACAAATTAAGCATATGATTCAGGTTGACGCCTATGGCGGGGGCGATTTACATGCGACATTTGAATTATTTTTTGGGGGAGGTTCGGAGCAGACCATTATAACAAAGACCCCAAATTCTAACTTTTATAGGATAAAGTCTTGGTTCCCTATAGAGGAATATACAAGAATCACCGATTTATTGAGAACTTGGGATCGGGTTGAAATAGGTTTCGGCTACCCCAATACACAGCACCAAAAAAGTTACATCACAATATCTAAACGCCTTGATTAATATTGTAGGTGAATAGAATGTTGTAGGAGTCTTATAGGTTTTAATAGGATTATAATTCATCCAGACAGCGCATAACAGACCATCGCAATATTATTTGATAGTTCACTCTCCCATTATAAAAAATAAGCCAGACCATCCTATGTTCCCGCAACCTTAACAGCTGCGGCCTGAGAACCAATGGGCATCCAATTCTTTTTATCTGCATCATACCACTTTACAATGTTACCTGCCTGGCCTGACTGGGGTTCAGTGCCAATGATCCAACCAATGCCATCTGCACCGACACTGATTTCAGTAGCAGTGGCAGAACCAATTATAACACCACCACCATGAGGCTGTAGTGTCCAAAGCCCATTCTTGCTATTGATGGTCCAAGCAATGCCATTGGGGGCACCAGCAACCTTTATGGCTGCCGCAGGCGCGGGTACGGCAGTCCAGCTTTGGGTATTCTTGTTCCACCATTTGACTATGTTGCCATCTTGGCCGGGCTGTGGCTCGGTACTGACGATCCAAGCGGTACCGTCTGCACCAACGCTGATCTCAATTGCCGTATCAGAGCCTATTCTATTGCCTCCTCCTTGCTTCCCCAGTGTCCAGACTTCACCCTTTGAGTTGACCGTCCATGCCGTGCCATCTGGCGCTCCCGCGACCTTAGTGGCCGCAGCTGGAGCAGGAACCGAGACCCAACTCTTTTGGGCCGTATCGTACCACTTAACAACATAGCCGGCCTGACCTGGCTGTTGTTCGGCACTGATGATCCAAGCGGTGCCATCTGCGCCAACACTAATTTCAAGGGCGGTATTGGCTGGGGCGACAAGGGCGCCGCCTCCTTTGCCCAATGTCCAAATCTCGCCCTTTGAATTGATTGTCCAAGCAAGGCTCGGGGCAGGAAGTGAGGGAACTGATCGTCGAATCGTCCAAAAGTCTGTTGATCCTGCCTTGGTTGTGATGTAATCCCCATTTGCAGTGAGTGCCTGATTATTCCAAAATGGGTTTAGTAGTTGAACTTGGTCACCTGCCAAAATTGGTCCACCAGTACGTCCTATACGCTTTATGGTCCAATACTGTTGCTGATAATTCTCTGCGTCATCTGTACTATAATAGTAACAATTTGAATCATCTTTCCATGCGCCTAGAAAGTTTCGAATGCCAGCAAAAAATCCGATTCCACTCCCAGACAAAGGCTCTAAATATTCGCTGGTGTGAAGTTGCACGGTATCACCATCGTTTACCGGGCCGAATCCAAAACGGAAATCAAGCCACTGTGGGTTTTCTGTTGCCAGTGTTGGGTAATAGCTTTTAACGCCTTCATACGCTTTTGAGACGTAGTTTTGAGTATCTCTGTACTGCAAATAGAAAGACTCACCATACTGGATTGTGTTTGATGTTGGTGGGCTTGGTGCCAGGGCATTATCGTTGCGAGGTTGAGATCGGGTAACAATTTGGTCAAATGTCGGTGCGTTGTTCACCCGTTCACCCAAGCCCCAGTCTTTGCGGCTAACATTGGGGAGTAACCATTCCAATACAGTTGCAATCATCGAGGTGTGGTCGAAGGGCTGTGCCTGCATTGAGCGAAACACCGTTTTCTTATCTATCAATGGCGAAATGGCAATAGCCGGAACCCGTAGACCAAACCTATCAAAATTGAAGTTATACTGCTTCCCTTTCGGTAATGTTGGCTGTGTATCGCCCCAAGGTGGAATTGCCGATCCAGGTGGAATATGGTCATAAGTACCGCCGTGCTCATCAAACATTATGAGAAAGAGCGTCTTGTTCCAGGTCTCAATATTAGCCCTTAAACTATTGTAGATTCGAGCCAGAAGATGCTCACCTGGGGTGACATCACTGGGAGGGTGAAACTCATTTCCCATGACCGAAATCCCCATGATGTAACCGCCCCATTTTGGCTCAATGTAGCTGAATTTTGGAAGTTTGCCCTCTTCGGCCATCTCATAAAACTCGTCCATCTTCCGAAATTTCGTTTGTACATTGGGGATGTTTCCAAGTTGCGGGAATAGGTTTTCAGTGTATGGTTTGCCTTTTCCAATTACCGGAGGATAAACATCTTCCCAGAAAATTCCCCAGTCAGTTGCCCCGTTATTTTCCAAAACATTCCATAAGGTCGGGATATCGAAACGATCGTTAGCCAGTTTTTCTGATACGGGATCGGTTGTCAAGAAACCATTGTCTACCAATCCATTGGAGGTTCCACAGAGTGAAAATGCACGGTTGGCATTTGTTTGGGTCGGAACGGAAGCAAACCACAGGTCTGAGACTGCATATCCTTTTGCCAATCGGCTGAGTACCGGAAGGTCAGCGGGAGTATACATATGCATAATCTGTTTAACCGCTTCGGAATCGCCAGTGCATTTAAGTGAATAATCCCTGATAAACCCAGTCATTTTTGCCTCAGCCTGTGCCGGGGGATCATTTGTTGGGTCAATATCGAATATTTGTGCATTCACGTGTTCATACTCCTCACCTGGATCCCAGCCTGTCGAATTTGTGGCCCTAACAATTGGAACTGGTTTTTGGGAAATTGGGGTACCGTTATGGGTTCCTGTGTTTACCAAAGCATCCGTATTTACGAATTCCAAGCCAAAAAAAGGAGGTGCATGGTGTGATGGCTGAGGTGGTGGAATCTGATGATTGGGGAGGTCGGATTGCGAATAGAGATAACCAAGCATTGTGTCGAAACCCCGGTTCTCCATCATGACCACAACAACATGGTCAATCTTGCCTACAAGATTACTTGCCATAAGAACTTTCTTTATGTGTTAAACAAGTGTATAATAGAAGTATTCTCAGTGGAATGGCTACTTCGATTTCACGTTATGGGCATTACAACATAAATGCCAGATGCGGGGGAGGGGGAATTCGAACCACCTATCGTGCAGAATTACCAATGCTGCCTTCATATAGCAATCCTATAGGATTTTTATTTCTCTTAATATAAGAATTTATTTTAGTACAATCAAGCATTTTATTTATTCTTAATTAAGATTTTTATTTGGGTCGACAACCATGACCCTGGTATTAGATTACTGTTTGGTTGGACGAAATAGTTAAGTTTTTTTGCCAGTGCCGTAAGATCGATATGATGAAAGAAATTGATACCCAAGCATTTGATGAAAATGACTGGATTACATACAGTTATATCATTAAAAATTTTAATTTGCCGAGAAAGTTCAATAAAACGATTCAAAACCAGTTAGGCAAAATTTTAGATTGAATGAACAAATTAGATTACAGCATATCATTGAGAGCAAAAGGCCTTAGCTCAGAGGACATAAAAAAGAAAATGGAAGAGAAGGGATTCGCTGATTCTGAAATACAGTATTATTTGAAAAAATCAGATGAAATATTTCTAAATCAGTCAATTAACTATAAGGGTTTAAGTCCAAGGGGAAAAACAAGAACGGAATTAAAATGATAGCCCTAGCACTTAGTCTTATACTTTTAATTGGTGTGTTTTTTGGTTATGCAACGATAGGTTTGCTGGGACTATTCATTATTTGGAGTTTGGTAGGATATAGTTCCTACAGAAAATAGAACAACAGGATATAGAAACAGCTAAATTCGTATTTGAGAAATTGTTAAACCCCATTTATAACTCTACCAAAGTTCAAATAACCGATGGCTGGAGCACTTATTCCTCTACCAATTAAAACCATGTTTATAGAGGCTTTGAAGCAATTAGTTCAATTAAGATTGGCCTTGGTCTGATTTGGATTCTAGCAAATGAAATGACTTGAACAATTTTATTTTGGCAGGACGAACACTACGCTCAAAGATACCTCCCGAAATACTTGATTTGCAAGTCCCTTTAAGGGGTTTCCCCCTTCATTGTAAGAATACCTAATACCAATTTGATGTTTGTTCTTTTCGCTAATAAGGAAGTTAAATCCAAAGGAGGCCACAAAATTGGTGCCAATGAAACGTTCTGTTTCCTTGTTTCCAATTTGCTCCCAATGATTTATTCCTAGAGAAATATCCAAAGTCCTATATTGTTCGAACAAGCGGTACATTATGCCGCTCAAGGGGTATATGTTAATGCTATACCCAATATTAATCAACAGAAGATTTGGGTTGGTGATATAGTTTAGTCCAAGATTATGTATGCCTGAGAATTGGATAAAGTCCGAGGGTTTTAAGGTATAATCGGATTTTTCGTTTGTTGGATTTTCAATGAAGTTTATGTAATCATCTTGGGGATATGCAATCTCATTATTCAATAAGGCATCATAAAAAGTGGTCTTAGCATCTTTTGGAACCAAGTTGAAATTTATCAAGTACTGCCCAGATTCTTTCTCGGCGATGTAATTATTTGAATATTTCGCGGTTGCCAAAGTGCGCAATTTAAACATTTCAGTTTCGTGGCCGTGTCTGAAAAAATAATAGCTAAATTGGGCGCCCGCCTGAAATACGTCCTGTTCTTTACTAATCAGAGTATTCTTATGCCGCTCTAAAAACAGTGTTGTGGAACTATAAGCTTTGTCATCTTCAAAAAGGTCAATGCCAAGTTCCACGAATCCACGGATGCTTTGGGAACTTCTGGTAGTATCGCTGGGCAATACTGCTGAGAGCATTGCTGGTTTGCTCCGCGTAAGGGCATTGTCTACTGACTGGCCCACGGCCAGCTTAAGTTTGACATCGTCCGCAATTTGCGACACCACCGAATTGGAACATAGGCCAAAAACCAGAATCGTTGTAATATAAAGTGATTTATCGAAGCTCATTTATGACGATTTTTACCAAATCTTTCACTTTGGTGGGTTTCTTAGCAGCTATTATTTTGGAGGTTATTAAGTTTTTTGGCTGTCCCAAGTTGCCATCCTTGCTGGTTTTTATCAATACCGTATTACACCATTTAGGAACAAAATACGTCATAGTATGGGCATTAAGTTGAAGATAATTTTTCAGACTTGAATTTTCATGAATCCCTATTTTTCCCGTTTTTTTGGTAAGTAGGTCAATCATAAGTTTCGTGGTATAGTGTTTTGACCAAACATCTTTCTTGACGTTTTGGAGCAAATGTTTGGTCACTGCTCTAACCTTTTTATTGTTAGTCGATTGACTAATGGTGGACAACACTTCCATCACAGTTTCTGCCTGCTCCTGGGTCAGATTAAAGTTTATGGTTACTGGAGTCATTTGATTGTATTTTTGTTGAAGAGTAAGGTATATCATTTCCTCAAAGGAATAAATACCCAATTATAGGTATTTTCAGCCTTTTCCGTATTTTAGATTTAAGGAGTATTCTAACTGGATGTTCCGGTGATTGAAGTTCAACAATTTAATCTATCAAAAACGGAGAAAAGGGAGCTAGTAAATTTACTATTAGATAAAACTTCAATAAGTCCGATGGATGCGGAAAGGAAGAATATCGAAAAGTTCAAAGCTGATTTCAAGATAAGATTGATGAAAGCTTCCCGAAAAAATCAAGACCCTCTAAAGTTTAATGAAAGGATAATGGCATTTAAGAAAATTAATCCCAAACTACTCTTTGACAATCCTAAAAATGACCCCAGAAATTATTGCCAAGAGGAAAACCCTGTTAGTAGAATAGATGGCAAATTTAGATTGGGGGATTTATGCTCCGGCTGTGGGAAGTATATTTAAAGTTCAAATAAACGATGACACCTCGGATTACATATTTTTTTATGGGATTATTTCTGTTCTTCTCATGTAGTGAAAAGGATGAAGAACCAACGGCGGTAAACTTTACGGTCTTTTTTGAATCAGTATGTTCCGAAACGTTTTCAAGACTTTGTGTTTCACAAGATGAATTTATTCGTCTCAGAGAAATTTTTGAAGACAATCAAAATGAAGGTGATTTGGAATGTTTGCCAGTTACCGTGACGGATTTGGATGGGACGATTCACGAGGGTTTTCTTAGAGGCCTCAGTTCTACCGGAGCTGATATACCTTGTATTCAAGAATTAGATATTCTTTAAAAATGTTACTTTAAAGTTCAATTTAACGATTTAAATCAACTCTTGAATAAAATAGTCCAGGTCCATCACATGGTGCTGATCCACCAGTCAATGAGTTGGGGCTTGGCATAAATAATTTTTCAATGATTTTTTCTCTGGTACAACTCTCAATCAGGTCGGTTTCTTGGCTATAATCCAAAACCAAATAAGTTTCTCCTTCTGATTCTTCAATTAAAAAGCTTCCTGTTCCTACGGATTGCATAACATCAATTTCCCTTATTTTTATAAAAGTCTCATCGATATTCAACACAATTGTCTCTTTCCAAGGCAAATCATCTCCCTCGAGTATAAAGCCTGAAATACTCCCCGACATGCCTGTCAACTCCCATTGCTGAGGGAAGCCATTTACATCAAAAGGCTGATCTGAGACAGAATCGGAACATGCTGTCAATACAATTCCCACAAAAAGAAAAAGGAATGGTTTCATACGATTATTTTATCTATGATGCACGGTTTATGGAAAAGTTGCCTTGCCCAATAAATCACATTAAATTTAAAAAGTTCAAAGAAATGGTTGACCGAGTACCTTCAGTAACAGTCTAGCATGATTTTTGTAACTTTATTTTAAAAGATTGATATGAGCACATCGGAATTAAACAATACGAAGAAAGAGCTAGTTGGCTGGATAAAGTCTTTAAAGGATGATTCCATTGTCGGTTTGCTCAATTCTGTCAAACTATCAAGTGAAGGTAAGTCAGGTGATTGGTGGGATGAACTTACCGAAAGTGATAAGGCAAATATACTTTCGGGCCTAAGGGATTACGAGCAAGGCCGCACAATGAGTTCAAGTGATTTTTGGAACGGTCTGGCCAATGGATGACTTAATTGAAGTAAAGTGGACGGAAAGGTCTCTATCCAACGCCCAAGACATTAAAGAATACATCAGAGTAAAGTTTACGAAGAAAGAAGTCCGCAAATTTGAAAACCTTTTGAAACAATTCGAAACCACAGTTTCAAATTTTCCAACGCTTTATCCAGAATCAGAAAATCAAAAGCCATTACGACGAGCTGTAATCCACAAGCACACAACAGTCTATTATATTTTTAAAGAGAACGCAGTAACCGTTATTGCCATGAAAGATAATAGGAAGCTTAAACCAAAGGGATAAAGTTCAAGAAAACGATAAATGGGTGGTTCAAGGTTTATTAGGGCATTTTTTAATTTCCTCGGAGCAGCCGCAAGATGGACTTGGGGTTCTATTTGGAGAACCCTCTTTAACAAACCAAAATATAAATGGAGGGAATATCTTTATGGTCCCGACAATCCAGATTATTTTGATGAGATGGGACATCGGTTAAACAATGGTTTGATTGGCATCTTGGTTTTGTTTTTAATAATAATCCCAATCATAGAGGTATTATTTAGATAGTTCTATGTTTAAAACAAAGTTCAAAAAAACGATGAACGACTACATCAAAATTCGTAACGCTCTAGATAGATTAATTGATGCGAAAAAGGATTTAAGAAAACTTGGAGTTCTCAGGTCTGAGAGGACTATTGGTGAATATGGCGAGTGGTTTGCCGAGAAAATGACTGGTGCTCGAAGAGATGATTCAACATCGAGAAAAGGTTATGATTTATTATTGAATGGGAGTTGGAGAATCCAAGTCAAATCGCATGCGAAAGGAGACCACAACAATGCAAGATGGACCGATTGGCCTTATATAGAGAAAGTTTTTGATGAACTAGTAATTCTTGTTTTTAATAAGGAGCTTTTTTTGAAAGAGGCATATAGAATGACCTTTGAACAGGCTGATTCCAAACTTAGGAGGCATCTCAAGAATCCGGAACTTAAGTGGGATGACTGTCAGGAATTTAAAATCAAGCAATACCCCGACAATTTAAAACCGTTTATCTTGAAACAATAAAAGTTTAAATAAACGATTACTGAAAAACCTCAAAAAAATTAGGGTTTTTCTGCAATTGATTCTCAGTTATATTTTTTATTTTTCTTATCTCCCCAAGATATTCCAAATAGAGGTTTTGATTGACCATTTCCCAAATGGCTCTAGGAAAGAAATCTCTATGAAAACCAAAAGAATATAAATTAGTTCATATAGAAACCTCTAACAAATGACCAATTAAAATTTATGGCTCAATACAAATACGCTGGATATCCATTTGCAATTCTTTATGAAGATGTGAACGGTTCAAAAGGAGAAGATAAGATTCACCAATTGATTTTCGGAGATTGGATTGAAATAAAAGAACCTATAAAGAAAAAAGACGGTTACGTATACGTTCACTGCCGGGGTAATGACGGATGGATAAAAGAAAATGAACTCAGGAACAATCGGGTTCTCGAGGTGGTTTTCGTAGATGTCGGCCAAGGCGATGGATGCCATGTGGTTACACCAGACGACAGGCATATGTTGATTGATGCAGGAGTTAGTGATAATATGTATCGCTATTTAAAATGGCGCTTTGCTGAGTTCAAAAAAGAGTGGACTTTCGATGAATTGGTTATTAGTCATCCAGATATGGACCACTATCAAGGCTTTCAAAAGTTGGCTGAAGAACCCAACGTGTTTTATAAAAACCTATATCACAATGGGCTTTTTGAGTTTAGGGATGGCACTTCGGATTCTGGATTGGGAGAAGTTGATTCTAAAGGCAGAAAAATTTATACCTCAATTATTGATTCCAAACAAAAAGTCAAAGAGTACCTTGATAAATCAGAGAATTGGCAACATCCTACCAAAGCCCATTTCAATAAAAAATATGGGACACTTCATAAAACCCTACATGACAAAGACAAAATAAAAAATGAGGTTAGAGTACCCAACGCTGGTTCATATTTACCCAACTATGAAAATGGAAAAGAGGTTTCAATAAAAGTATTGGCCCCTGTATTTGACACTATAGATGGGAAAAGGGGATTACGAGATTTTTTATCAAGTAAAGGAAAAACCAAAAACGGACATTCCATTGTGTTTAAATTAGAAATCGGCGATATCTCAATATTGCTGGGAGGAGATTTAAATATTCCGGCTGAGAATTTTCTTTTAGAACATTATTCCGGTCTTGACACCTCATTCAGAAGTGCTCAAGATGAAAATGAGTTCATTGAAGTTGCGAGGCAAACATTTGAATGTGATATAGCTAAATCTTGTCACCATGGTAGTGCGGACTTTTCGTCTTTGTTCCTGAAATGCCTAAATCCGGCTGTCACCATAATTTCCAGTGGTGATGAAGAATCACATTCACATCCAAGGCCTGACACTTTGGGAGCCATTGGAGTTCATGGACGAGGCGAAAGACCCCTTATTTTTAGTACTGAACTTGCACGCTCTCACAGGGAAACAGAAGATAAGACCAAAGAAGCAATTGTTAAAGAACGAATTAGATTAGCTAAGGCAAAGACTGAAAAAAGGAAAAAAGCCATTCAAGAGAAAATAGACAATCTTTATGAGTCTCTGTTCAAGCGAAATGTTACCGTTTATGGAGCTATAAATGTTAGAACGGATGGCAAAAAATGTATAATTGCCCAAAAACTTGAAAAAGGTTCAGGGGGGAAGAGATGGGATATTTATAAAATTGAAAAAGGGAGAAATGGCAAATTTCAGTATAATTCTAAGCATGAACGTTAATAGATAAACTATGGAATACAAAGTATTAAGCCAAACGAATGAAACTCAATTTGAAACCTTGGTGACAAATTATATAAATAACGGTTGGACACTAGCTGGAGGAGTTGAAACACAGGTGAATCCTGGAAACGGTGATTTAGTCTATTTTCAAGCTGTAACAAAGTCCTAGAATAGTTGAACTTTAATAACCAAAACAATGAAAAAATCGCATTTTTTTGCTTTCCTTCTAATTACGAGTCAATATTTAACTGGACAAATTGTTTATGACAATTCATGTTCTTCCGGATTGACCTTAAATTTTATTGGAAATCAGGACGCCGAAGATGTTTTTAAAGAGCGTAAGGGTACTTTGAATTATGTTAACCTAATATTGGACGAAAGAGGTCTGGTCTACAAGGGTATAAGATATCATAATATCGAAGATTTTGAAAGTGCTTATGAGCCTCCAAATAAAATTCTTAGCAAATTCGATGTGTTAATTGGCTTAGAACAAAGCTGTCCAATGGCCTACCTAAAAAGGTTGTTTTGCGCAATGAATGAAATAGGACCAAGAAAATTCGATAATGTCAACGTTTATTTTTATAGAGGAAAAGTTTAAATAAACGATTAAACAATGTCATTCTTTCGAAATAACATATTCACAATAAGTTTTATAGAAGAGCTAAACGCTAACTTATATGGACAGTTAGCTAAAAAAATGCAATCCGGTAGGACATAGTATTTTTTTAATTGAGAATTACTTTATAGTATGGTTTTCAGAAACAACAATTATGATGCAAGGAGAACTTTTCGAAGACTCAAACTACATTTTTCAAGTAGATTACTACAAAAAAGGTAAACCTACTGGTAAACGTGGTAATTTAACCTATGCGAACACTTATTCCGATGTTCTTTATGAATTCCTGCTCAAGGATTTATGTGAAAAGGTACATGGTCATGACTGGTGGAATCATGTTCTGAGCGATGAAGATATTATCTGCCATAAAGAAAACAACGTTTCGGCATTCTATTCCGTAATCTTCAAGGATGGTAATAAAGTGCTGTGTGTGTATGAGGTGGAAATGGAAGTAGTTGGTTGCCATAAAAACATTTTGAATAACCCCAATGTATCACCAATTAGAAGGGTTGAACAATTGTAAAGTTCAAATAAACGATTTATTCATTTTATTTTAATTTCAAAATTCCTACTTCCATTTTTCTCCTGCAACAATACCTTCAAACGTTCCTGATCCCCCAAGGTAAACTTGGGATAGACCACCACAAACCGTAAACTATTTCCCTGAAAGACCTTTTTCGGAAACTGAAACCGATAAAGTGGTTGTATGGGCAGTTCCTGATGGGAGGATTTCTTGGTTTTTGTGCCCAGAACTTTCAACAACCGTAGCCGTTCTACCTCGTAATCAATGGCCGAGGTATTCTTGATTTCATAGACAATATAGACCTCATTCCCATAATAAACGCTTTCGGTCACTCTTAGACGAATGCCCTTTTGAAAATAGATTTGCTGGAATTTGGTGGTCCGCCCCAACAGCTGGCGGCACAGCTTTTTATAGTCCTTGTTTGCCTTTTTTCCCACATCGGTAGAATCCAAAGGCTGCTTTTTTATGGTTGTAGGAGTCAGCGTTGAAGTACTTTTCACGAAAGTGGTGAACGTTGCCAACTCCTCCTTATGAACCACTACAAAAGAATAGATGCTCCCATCCTTGGTCAGTACCAAAAGATTGCTGTTGGAGCCTTTCCGGGCCTGTAACAGTCCAAGGTTTTCGGATTTTTCCCGGTTGAATGTGAAAGCGAAATTTGATGCTCCGACAATGCCCTTTTCAATGGGGCTTTCAAAGAAAAGGGAATGTATCTGCCGTTCGTTCGCAAAAAGAGTATCCATGGCTCGTTGGGCCATCATGAAACTGAGGTTGGCCAGGGCCAAAAGGGTCAATGTAGTCGTTCTCATCAATTTTGGTTTTTAGGTTTTAAAAGCAGTTGATGGCCATCCAAAAGGGTAACCTTTACATGTCGGTTGCTGCGCTGAAAAATGGATTTAAGCCCCCGCACCTGCGGCACACCTACAATGTTGATGTCCTGTACCACATCGTCCACCACCTCAGTGGTCGCTTGGGCGCGAAAGGAATTTTCCACATAAATGCCCGGCAAACCATCCTGAAGGTCGTGGGCCTCCAAAGTAACCGGAGTGTTGCCGATTTGAAAAACGGTCACCAACACCCGATTGGGTTTAAAGCTGACCGTTCCCCAGACCGTGGTGTTTTTGGGAAATAGTTGATTGTCCACCTCCATCGGTCGGCTCAACTGCATGCGTACCCGACTGTCTTTTCTTAGAATCTGGTCACCTACTATTTCCACTGGGAAGGAAAGGGGGTTCTTTATTGAAGCCTTTGGATTGGCCGCAAAGAACAATTGATGTCTCAGTCCTAGTTCTATAACCGATTTTTCTTGAGCGACAGCGGGGGAGTGGTTCGGTTTTACGCTCTGGGGCTCTCTTTTGGGATGTTGCAGCTCGTTCAAGGGTTCGGGCCGTTTAAAGTTTTCCCCTTGGTATATGCTGTCAATGATACGCTGCTTTTCGTATTCCATATAATCTGGATTGAAGAAGCCTTTGTCATCGACCATGTGCTCTGGATAGGCAGATGGTGGAACCGTGTTCCGCTCCTCCTTTAACGCTTCAAGGGCTTCCAGTTTGGAGCCATAGTCCGATTCCGTTTCCTGCCATTCGGGAAGGGTGGGCTGGGTAAGGGCTGCTTCCTCTTCCTCGATGATGACCAGGTAGGTATAGCTTGCCAAGAAGAGCAGCACCAATAGAATGATGGCCCCAAAGACAATTTTGTTCTTTTTATTTTCCATGTGATTATTTTTCGGTTTGGATTTTCTGCAATGATTTTTCAAAAAACTCGGTGACCAACAGGCCGTGTGGATTGTGGGGGAAATTCCGCTCCACTTGAATCAAGGTGCCCGATGTGATGAGCTCGTACCGATCTACCACCTCGCCGCGCCTAACCTCAAACAGTGTTCGGGTCGTAAAGGGTATGCGGTCTTCCCCTAATTGGATCTTGGAGTCCACTTCCGTTACCTTTTGTACAAGGGAGTACTGTAACAATCGGTTGTAAAAACCTTCGGACTTCTTTTGCTTGTATAGTTCGTCCACGGAGGCATCGCCCCACCAGAGCACCTTTTCCATATGGGTCGCGTAGGTAGCCGCATCAATTCCATAAAAAAGTTGGTGAAAGCCTTCGAGATGGGCCAGTGCCTCGACCTCCAGATGTTGCGCCCGATCCTCCCAATGCAGTTCCTTGACATTGCCCTGCCCATCAATGGCAAAGGCTTTTTCAAGACTTTCCTTGTGGATGCGGTAGGCCATCCACCCGGAAAATCCTGAACTGGCAAAGGCCAAAATGGTGACGCTGAGTACAATCAAACGATTCATGCGATAAAGCGTCTGGATGTTTTGGTATTTGAATTTCATTCGATAAGATGTTTTTAGGAACTGAACAGTTTTAGGGTGAACGAGGTCGCCTTTCGGTACAGTTTGAACTTCAAGAAGACGATAAAGCCAATGGAACCCAATTCCACAACGGGCGCGAAAATACGGCTGCCCACATCGGTGCCGAACAGGTTGGGCCAGAAATTGGCATTGATCTCGGTGTAAAGCGCATTGATGAACACATTGACCAAAAAGAAGGCGGGTACCAGCATATATACGCCTGCATAGAGCTTAAAAAAACTGTATGCCAGCCCCCGAAATTTTTCAAAGACCGCCAAGCTGATGACCAAGGGGAAAAAGGCCTGCATGATGCCCAGCAGAAAATAACGCTCTGCCAAGAACAGCGGATAGATGAACAAGTCCAGAATCCATAGGAACAGACTAATGATAAAGGCCAATATCTTCCAGCCGAACAAGGGGGTGACCAGGGCCTCGTAGAGCAGCGCCATGGCTTTTTTGGCGGCTTCCAAGACACCTACTTCCTCCTCGATTGGGATATCCTGCAATTGGAGGGGGAGGAGTGCCGGAGCCGTGTTGCGGTACTGCCCTTCGATGGCCACTAAAATATTGTCGAAAAAACCCAACACTTGGGTGGAAAAAATCACCAAGAGCACCACCATAAAATTCTTGGCCAGTTCATTGGGGCTCAACCCCCATGAATATCCGCGCCGTTCGGTCACGCCCTCATTGTACTTTTTAAGGATGTTGACCAAAAAGAACAGTACGGCCAAGGTCTTCATGCCCGTGATGGTATATTGCGAAAAATCACTCGCCTTGATGGTCTGGAAGACAGCATCCACATATTCCAGCCCAATTCCTAAAAAGATGGCCGATTTCTGCATCAATAATTGGTTTCACGTTGGTTTATCCTTTCCTGCATACGGCGAAAGGCAATAATGTCCTGGTAGCGTTCGGTCTTTCTGGTAATTTCGGCCACCATTTCCTGCGATTGCTGTTCTTTTTCCACAAGGATTGCGGTTCGTTCGGCATCGGTCATTTTCAAAAAGTCGTTCGTTAGGATATGGTTGATAAAATCCAAATCATCTATTGCGGAGGCCATGATCAGTTCGAAAGAGCTCGAAATCTGTTCCACTTCTTCGGGCTTGATATGGGGTGAATTCAGGATGTCCCGTAAATCACTGCGCACCGTTCGAAAAAGGATTTCATGGTTTCGTGCCAGTTGCCTCACCGCTTTCAGCTCACGGATGACGTTGTTGACCTTGACAATGTTGTCCTTTTGCTCCTTGAGGAATTGTACCGTTTTCAGCAGTTCGGAGGTCTGCTTGGCCGATTCCAAAAGTGATTTGGTCATGCTGATGAAGTTGGTGTTGTCATACACGGGCATCCCCTGGCCCCCGGCAATGCCGGGAGATAAGAAGATGGCCAATGAAACGATAATGGTAAAGGCCGATACCCTGATTCTATGTTTGGTGCTTTTGATTTTTGTGTTCATACAGTTGTTTTTTTGAAATTCTTATTTGATGCCTCCCCTTTGGAAAGGTTGGGAGGGGTTTTTAAAAATTCTTGGATAGCGGTTTGCATATCGCCATGCTTGTTATAAAGGGCCATTATGGCCTCTGATTCGGCCCCATCAGTGAGGTATGCAGCATACACCTCGGGAGGCACCTCCAACCGAAAGACATTGCTCTCCTTACCGATTTTCAGGAACAGTTCGGTGTACTTTCGTTGACCGCTAAGGTTGTTGCGCATACTGTACAACTGGTTTAGGTCGTGGTCGGACAAATTGAGCCGTTTCTGCAGATCGGCATAGCCCTTTTCGTTGTGCAGGCTGTAGATCACCTGGGTGTTTTCCAAAATGCTGGCCGAGGTGTGGTTTTGGGGCAGTTGGTTGATGCTCTGCAAGATGATGCCGATGGCCCCGTTCTGCTTTCGAATGGCCTGATAGTAGAACTCTACACTTTCCAAGACGTTGCCAAACTTGAGTTGCTTGGCGAACTCGTCAAAAAGAATGATGCCCTTTTCCGAGCGGTTCTTCCAAATGGTACGTTGCACGGCCGTTTTAATGAGTTTTAGCATTACGGACAATAGTTCCTTATTGTCCTTTACCTCGTCCAGTTCGAAGATGATGAGCCGCTTGTCCTCCAAGCGATAGGTCTGGTCATCACCGGAGGCGAACAGGAAACTATAAAGCCCATCGCCCACATATTCTGAAAGGATATGCAATAAATAGTCGATGGACAGGTACGAGGGATGGATGTCCAGTTTATGCAGCAGATCCTTCTTTTCCCTTTTAAGAAAACCATAGAAGGAGGCCAATGAATATCCCGTACGGGTTTCCAGATAGTAGTGCCTGAGCACCTTTTTCAAGGCAACGGATTCCGATTTGCCCATGGGTGTGTCGGATGCCAAGAGTTCTGCCAAAAAGACGGCCAGATCTTCCAAATGGTCGGCATCCACCGCTTCAGAATGGGGAACATAGAAGGGATTGATGCCCAGGGATTTCCCTTCCTCATAGCGCAATATGGCATACTGCTTCCGATACAGTTGGGCAAACTTGGTGTAGGAACCACCGAGGTCGATGATGACCAACCGTACGCCTTGTTCGTAGTATTGACGTAGGATGTTGTTGGCCAAAAAGGACTTTCCCTCGCCTGTGGGCGCGAAAATGGCAAAGTTGCGTGCCTTGATACGCTTTTTGCGCTCGTCCCATACATCCTTGAATACGGGGATGTTGAACAACCTGTCCTGAAACAGAATCCCTTGGTCATCACTTCGGTAATTCGAATTGTTGATGAACAGGCAAAGTGCGTGTTTCAAATCGGTGACAAAAAGGTCGCTATCAGAGAACAGGGAAGCATAGCAAGGATAGCTGTTGATAAAATATTTCTTGCGCTGTTCACCTCTTGGGCTATAGGGCAGGATGTCCAATTCCTTGAGTTCCGCCTTGATTTGGGAAGCGATTTCCGGCAGTCTTTCCTTATCGGCATCCCAAAAAAGGACGTTCAGCTGGCCACGGATGATACGGGAGGTCTCATCATGGTTGATGTCATGTTGTATTTCACGTACCTTTTTAAGAACGACCTTGTTCTGTGATCCGAAGTTGGAGCTCTTCTGTAATTCTTCGATGCGCCTATCGAGGATCTTGCGCCATTTTTGTTTGTCATCCAAGTAGAGGATTTGGTTGACAATATGGTTTTCCTGCAATTCCAGTCCCAAGCCATCGATAAAGCCCTTATGGAACCCAAAGGCATCCGAAGTAAATTGGGCATTGGGAATACTGGTGCTCACCCCTTCCCCAAAACAGAGTTCGCTGTTGACTGCCAATATATCAAAATGGTGCTCGCCGATTTGAATGTCGTTTTCTAAAAGCGCATCGGTATCCATGTCCAGGGCAAAGCCATTGAAATAGTTTTTGGTATAGAAGTGAAACTCCTTGCTCGGGAATGGCCTGAGTGATAGTTTTCGGGAGTTGTTCAGATAGTTCACGGCATCCTCCACTTGGCGCACAAAGTGTTTTTTATTGGCCTCCAACAAAGAGGGAATGGCATCGGAAACCTTTTTAAAGGGATTTACAAATGCAGGATTGTTCAGTGCTTTGTTATCGGTATACACAAAAAAGAGATAGCTATGATGTTGCACGTTTTCCCTTCGATGAAAATGCTTCTTGGTGGCCTTGGAGAGGAAGGTGTTGTTGGGCAAATTGGACCCGTCAAAGTTTGATTTGAGATAGACATCCTGTTTATGGATGACCGTTCCCACGGGAAGTGATTTTAGGGCTTGGAACCAATTAGTGTGCATTTTCTCAAAATCCTTTTCAGAAAGGGAATACACTTCGGGCAGTTCCAATACATAAGGCATGATCAAATTGCCATTGCTGGCAAAAACCACCCCGTTCTGGATGGTCAATACTGGATGAAAAGCGGCCAGTTCAATCCCTTTCATAGCTAAGTCCGGTGGATTGTTTGTTGCTGATGGATTTCGGAAAGGCCTTCTGCCAAGAAAAGAACTGCGGGTTTTGGGTCAGCTTGAGCAAACCAAAATACAGCAGTAGGTTGCCCAAAATGGCTCCCAATACAATCATTAAACTGAAGGAAAAGATTATGACCAACAAGGAACAGATGAAACCGGCCATTTGCAAGGCAAAGAAGCCCACGGGCAGACCAAAGATGAGGGCCTGTTTTCGGATGTTGCGATATATGGTGTATTTCTTCATAAAGTTGCTCAAATAAATGCCGCGATGCGGTTTAGACCACAATTCCGATGAGATAGGTAAAGATGCCCACCACGGCCCCTGCAATGAGCACAAAGACAAGTACGCGCGTGATGCCTTTTTTGAGATCGGCATTCTCGCCGAAGAAATGTCCAGCATTGAACAAAAAACCGATTAGAAAGATGACCCCCAAGACGATGGGGAAGATTGACCGGATGGTGTCGGCCACATCGTTGACCGAATCTTCAATACCCCCTATCTGTGCGAATAGGGGGTACTGGGCCAACAATGAAAACAAAAGAAAAGAAACTGTTTTTTTCATACGGATGGGTTGTTTTTTTATAGGTGAAAAGTACCATCGCAATGAAGGAATCTTACTATGAACAATGAGGTTGTGGAAAACCTATTTTATGAGGTGTAATATGTTGTTTTAAAATGGTTTAGGACTGTATTCCTTGTGGAGAATGATTGTGGCTTTGGGAGTAGGGGGTAATTTCGAAGATAAAATCTCAAAAGAGATATTGGAGCGGGTGAAAGAGAGGATAAATTATATAAAGGCTAGCTGATTTCCCCGTTTTTTTTCTTTTCCCAAAGATAATGGCGAATGGTCTCATAGCATGCGTGCTGTGCCTCTTTGTCATGGGAGAATCCTTGTAGCAATGATAGGCTGAAAGCATGGTTGTTCGAAAATTCGTCAATATCACCTACCCCTAGATTTAGGTACTCGCGTTCAACCACATTGAAATCAATTTCATAGGGCTTTGATTCATTGACTTCATCTACCAACACATTAACGTTTTGAAGTAGCTTATCAATTCTTTTTGTAAAGACTTTGATGAAACCAAATCTTTTTCCGTCTGATTTCTTCCCTGTTTTTTTCAAATGGAGTTTATCCAAATCCATGTTTCACGCTGATTTATTCTCGTTGATCAATTGTTTTACATATGTTCTTTTGTTATTGAAATAAAAATTCAATGCAATCAGCAACCCCAAGGCTACAGTGGTATAAAACTTTACGTCTGGAGTATTAAAGCCTTCTTCGCTCCAATCAAGTACAATGACAACTACCGAAAACAAACTGATGACCACTGGAACCAAAAGGAAAAATCTTGGCTTTCTGATGTGATGTGCATAATAAATAAATGCCCCTAGCCATCCCAAATGGGCGAAAAGATGTATTTGCAAGAAATAAAGAAATGCGCGATAGGTGCCAAAACCCGCGATTTTGCCGTTCTGAAAGGTCATGAATTCCTCTATGCCCAATACTGGCACCCAAGGTTTCAATCCCGTACCGCGATCGGTTATGATGTCATGGAAAAATGGCAGTATGGAAAACCCTATGAACAGTAACCATAGCAACACCTTACTTGAGTTGAATCGGTATTTTCTCAGCGTTGATAAGACCAAGATCAAGAATACCCCCAAAATGATGCAAAGCTTTAATTCCCATCGGTTCATAAAACTGTCACGTAACTTTAAAAGCATTAGGGTCAATTGGTAGATGCCTATAAATATGGGGAGCAACAAAAAATTGCGATAGCGTTTTTGTTTTGCGACGAACCACCATATTCCCCATCCGATGGTCGCAAAAAGGAAAATACAGAACTGATACAGGAACATTCGATAAGTGGAAAAGCCCAAAACCTTGCCATCCTCTCCTGTCAGAAAAGATTCTATGCCCAAGCTGGGTACCCAATCTTTAATTCCTGCTGATTTAGTGGTTAAAATTTCATGAAAGTAAGGTAGCGATGACAATGCTATAATTGCCACCGCTACCCAAAAGGTTTCAGGTATCCTCTTCTTTGACTTCGTCTTTGTCGATTCCTTGCTCATAGATTTGATCCTCCGCCAAGTCATCTTGCGAACAAGAAGTTGATAATCCAGTAGCGAACAGCAAAGCAACTGCAAAAATTAGGTTTTGCGTTTTCATAACTAAATAATTTTAGGGTTAATATCTAACCAAATGTATTTAGCTATTTTGCTGTTTTAGCTGTTTGCGAACTAAATTTCTACAACTTCTATTAACAAAATAGAGCGTATATTCTTACCTTTTTTAAATTTAAATCTGTCATAAAAGTACAATAATAACATTCTTTATATGCTGTTGGGTGCTACTTTTCGGTGTATTGGCCTATTTTGCAAGTGAACCGTTCGAAATAAAGAAGTCTTCTTTCTACTTTGAGACCAAGTAGGGTTGGTAGATTTCTTGGTTGACATGTAACCACAAAATTTTATATTTAAAATCAATCCCTAACCGTTTAAGATGCTTTGTGCATGAAAAATGGAGTACAAAAAAGAATACAGAAATATAGGATTCAGGGTTTTCTATAATTTGAATCCACAGTTGCCAAAAGCTTTGGCTTTTGCAGCGCAGCCTTACGAGTTATTGGAGGAAATGGACAAAGGCATGACCATGATGCCCAATCTTTTTTTGGTTCATGGGCTAATTACCAAGGCACATGAGCTGGAAGTCACGTTCAACGGTTTCCGCATTAGGATGAACCAAGATTTGCACAGCCGGTTGGGGCTTCTTTATGAAATGGCCAAGAAGGAATATAGAAACGTTGTTTTGAAAAAGGCCAAATAGGAAGTTGCAGACATCAAAAAATAGCCTGACAAACATGGATTTCATTTCCTTTTGTCCTTGGCATCTTTACGAAAGGCCACCAAATTAAAAAGCTCACGCATTCTACTCCTCACCCTGTCACCATACCGTTTTTCAAGTTCTGAGGCCGATAAATTGGTGGTCGCATGGGTTACAATGCCCGATTTTTTGTGAAATTCATAGCGGGAGAGGAGCAATTCGCCCATTACATTGCAATCGGCACCGAAATGCTTTCCGATGGGCTCTACCCCCAGATCGTCAAAACAGAACCGTTTTTTGTTTCCATAATCCTCTATCGTTTTAAACCCCACATGGTTAAAGGCAAAAACCACGTTGCGGCACGGGATCACTTCATATTTGGGTTTATGCGGAATGAGATACCGTAGCAATTTCATCAAAGAGGTTTTTCCACAGCCAACCGGTCCGGATAAAAGAATGCCCTTGTGCAGGTCAATACCCGCTTCATTGCAAATTTCGACGTCACCAATAAAGTAGTTGGTCAACTTGTAGATTAAGCCGTAATCTTCCTCATATAGCTTGAATTTTTTACCAAAGAGGTGTTTGCCCTGGTATTCCAAAAAACGCAACACCATTGGAAATTCATAGAGCAATTGGTTGTTCTTCAGTTCAGCGACCTGAAACTCTTGGTCACCGACCATTAATCTAGAGGGGTTCAGCATAGTTTTTGTCCTTTGGCGTTCTGAGGTTGTCCCATTTTTGGGATACTTCTTCATTTGGTTTGCCCTCCTTTTGTCGAACCATCCATTTTTCGGCCAAGGCGGTCCAATCCTGAATAATGTAATTGTCACGAAGCACCCATCCCAGACTTTGGTAGTGGAAGTAGAATTTCTTTCCTTCAACCAAAGGCCATTCTTTCATTTTAAAAAAATCCAAGACTTCCTTTTCGTTCGAGGGTGCCCCATGTTTTAATACGTTTTCATCGGTTTGTATATTGTTTGTAGTAGATCCCAAGGCTTGTACAGTACTTGCATCGTGCTTGTTCAAAGCTTGTACAGCGGTTGTTTCAAATTTGAGCATGACAACTTCACTGCTTTTATAGGGATTGTGGGTAGGTAGGTATTTCAGGTAGCTCCAATTGTCTAGGTTCTTAATGCAACGATGATAGGTGTTTCGAGAGCCTAGCTTGGCCAGTGCCATGATTTCATCTCGATTAACGAAGAACCTTTTCTTAAAGTGGTGCAGGTTCCAAATTTGAAAGAGAGCCATGTAAAGGCTGATATGGCTGGGGTTCAATCTTGAATCCTTTCTAAATTGCTCAAAAACAGCATTCAAATGGGCAATATAATTGACCTCTTGCATTCCTAGAATTTTCTATCCACTCGGTTTTCTGAAATAACTTGTTGTATCTGCTCCCAGTCATAGAGAATCACACCACCCATTTTGGAGTAGGGGAGGGTGCCATTGATTCTTAGGTTTTGAAGTGTTCCGGGGCTAATTTTTAACAGTTCCATGACCTCATTTGATTTGAGATATCGCTTCGGAGAACCAACCGATTTGGCCGTTAGCAGTTTTCTGATTTCATCCAATAGGTCGAGTTTAAGTTCCATAAGATCTTCTGTGGTGGCAATTTTTGCTGGCATAATGTTTCATTTTAAAAAGAGGCTATTGAAGGTTGATCTTTTTTGGTATCAATAGCCCCTAAATTGATTTGACTTTCAAGACAAAACTGAAACCTTTTGCTGAGACTTTTTCACAAGTAGTACCCAACTTGGGTGAAATTTTAACATTTGAGTATTTGTTACTTAACCTGTATCAAATGAAGCCATTGTTCACAGATTGAAATTAGAAATAGGAACAAATTTTAGGTAGATTTTCTATACCCAAGTAAAACCCAAGTTAGGTAGTTTACAGACATGGAAAAATTATTCCTCAAGCCGGTCCATACCAGAAATCAATGAAGTTGACAATTCGTCAAGAAACTTTGTTCTTCGATTTTTTCTGGAACGAATTTCAGTATAGGTGCGATAAACATCGCCAATGGGGAAATTGAATGTCCGTTCAAGGGCATTGGCAATTTCTATAATGTCCGTATTACCATTGTTGACAGCACCTCCATGATATAACGCATATGTCAGTTCAGTCAAGGCTGCTTTTGAAGATGTCCATTTCAGTTGAGATTTTGGAATTTCTTGTGATGAAAAGTTTTTGAGTTTCTTAAGCCTATCCTCCAGATATTTTGCCAATTTCTTATAGGCAACGACTTTAGCGAGCAACAAATCATGGCTGGTGTTGAATTCGTGGTCAAGATTATAGAATTTCAATTTCAATTGTGTAATTCTTGAAATATCTAAATACTTTCTTGTGAAATATTGTTCGTCCAAATATTTTTGTTCCGAGTCTATATACTGAACAAAATCAAGATTATATTCAAAAAAACGATTGAGTTCGTCAAGCTTTCTACTAATATACTTTTCCTTGCTATTTCTTGTGCCATGTGGAAATTTCAATTCAAACAACCGTATTTCTGAGTAGAAAACCAGATTCTGCAATGGTTTTTGTTTAATTCTTTTAAAGAAATTGATTTCATCATTGGCAGAAGAAAAGCCTTTTTTAAGCATATCATTTTTTAATTTTCCAAGTTTTAATCTGCTCAGCATCAAAATTTCACCATATTGAGCAATTTTGTTATGTGATGCTCGCTTAATTTGCTGAACTTCTTGATCATAATTTTTTAATGAACTATGGTCCTTCATGGCATAAAATAGAGTTTTTGTATTAAGAATGCATTCAATAGCATATTTGGACAATTCATATTAGAGACTCTATGAACATATTAAATTTAATATGATTTTGTCTGTTAACTATTTGATTTTCATGAAATTAATTTTTTGTATTCATGATTTTTTAGGTTGAAAAGGCATTTAAGTATTGATTGTAACAAATCATTGGATTCTATTGGTATTCACTGGCGGGTATTCAGTCTTTCAACAACTTTCAACAATATTTACCCATTATTAACTTTAATATTAAGTTATGTATTTTGCCAAAAAGAAGTGTGTTGAAAAAGTTTCCAAGTTTTAAACAACTTTACCAAAAAGATTGTGGACCGGTATGTTTAAAGATTATTGCCAAATATTATGGTAAAAATATACCTGTGGAAAAATTAAGAAGACTGTGTGAGACGAATAGATTGGGAACGAACCTTGAAAATATCGCGTTAGCGGCCGAGGATATAGGGTTTAGAACGCTACCTGTAAAGGTTAGTCTTAAAAAGATAAAGGACGCAAAACTGCCGTGTATTCTTCATTGGGATAACAATCACTTCTTGGTCTTTTATGCGATAAAAAATAATAGGTATTGTGTTTCAGACCCGGAAAATGGACTATTGGAATTTAGTAAAAGTGATTTTCTATATCATTGGATTGGTGAGGAAGCTACGGATAAAACTGAAGGAGGTATCGCCTTACTATTGGAACCTAGGCCAGAGTTCGAAGTAGATGACTATGACAAGCAGTATTTGGAGAATACTAACCGGGAAGTAAAAATGATTAATTTTTTATGGGGTTACGTAAAACAATACCGTCCACAACTGATTCAACTGGTTTATGGTTTGGTTGGCGCTGTTGTTTTACAACTCTCTTTACCCTTCTTGACCCAAAGCCTTGTAGATGTAGGGGTAAAAAATTACGATATCGGTTTTATCTACTTGATTTTATTTGCTCAGCTTTTTGTTTTCATTGGCCGCACATTCATTGAGGCTTTACGTTCTTGGATACTCCTGTATCTTAGCACAAGGGTCAATGTTTCGATGGTTTCGGATTTCTTCTACAAATTAATGCAATTGCCGATAGCATTCTTCGATACTAAACTTACAGGGGATATCTTACAGCGGATCAAAGACCATAAAAGAATCGAAACATTTCTTACGGAATCGTTGATTGAAGTTTCATTATCAGGCATCACTTTAATTGTGTTTAGTGGGGTATTATTATTTTATAGTACAACCATCTTTCTGATTTTCATTACGTCAACAATCCTTTTTTTCGTTTGGATATTCTTCTTTCTTAAAAAAAGGAAGTATCTGGACTATAAACGATTTCACTATTTGGGCAAAGAAAACAGCAAGATTATAGAGCTTGTTGGTGGAATGAAAACCATTAAACTAAATAATGCGGAACAGGATAAGAGATGGGGATGGGAGGCTATTCAGGCCAAATTATTCAAAGTGTCCGTCTCATCCTTGCGTTTAAAACAATTTCAAGATATAGGTTCCAGTGCAATCTTAGAAATCTCAACAATTTTAATAACCGTAATATCTGCAAGGCTTGTTATTGAAGGCGGTATAACTTTAGGTATGATGTTGGCCATTTCCTTTATCATTGGTCAGTTGAATCAACCAATGATTGGATTTCTCTATTTTGTCCAAGATTATCAAGATGCAAAAATTTCAGTCGACAGACTTAATGAAATCAATCAAACCCCAAGCGAAGAAAAATTAAACAACTACGTTCAAAAATTGAATCATGAAAGTGGAATTGCAGTCAAGAATTTATCATTCCGCTATCCAGGCACACAAAAAAGTGTCCTTGACAAGGTTTCATTTCATATCGAAAATAAGGCCACTACTGCAATCGTGGGGTATTCAGGTAGTGGTAAGACCACCTTGCTAAAATTATTGCTACAGTTTTATAAAACACAAAAAGGGGAAATTACAGTAGGAAATGTCGAAATTGGTTCAATACCACCGCGGGAGTGGCGTAGACTAGTTGGGGTGGTGCTACAGGAGGATTCGCTATTTAATGAATCAATTGCCTCAAACATTGCCATTTCTTCTAGCACCATTGATTATGAATGGTTGGTTAAATCATGTAAGATTGCCAATATACATGATTTTATAACTGAATTGCCATGGGGTTATGAAACGATTGTTGGTAAGGAAGGGCTAGGTCTTAGTACGGGTCAAAAACAACGGATTTTATTGGCAAGAGCCGTTTACAAGAATCCTGATTATATTTTTTTGGATGAAGCGACATCTGCATTGGATTCAGAGAATGAAAAAATTATAATGCAAAATCTGAATACATTTTTAAGAGGCAAAACATCTGTTATCATCGCACATAGGTTGAGTACAGTAAAAAATGCTGATAATATAGTTGTTTTAGATAATGGCAAAATTGTTGAGCAAGGAACACATAAAAAACTGGTGGCCTTAAAAGGGCATTATTATACCTTGATACAAAATCAATTAGAACTTGGAAAATAAGAATCTAAAGCTCCGAAGCGAAGCTATACGGGATATTATCACAGCAACTCCAACATGGTCCTTGAAATGGGGCAGCTTAGTGATTTTATGCACAATTATATTGCTTCTTTTTTTGTGTTGGCTTATTAAATATCCCGATAAAATAAAAGCTTCAGGAATTATAACCTCAGAGTTCACGCCTCAAAGAATAATGGCACCTAAAGAAGGGATAATTGATAGCATTTATGTGGTCGATGGGCAAAATGTTGAAAAGAATGAAATTTTAGCGGTTTTGCAAAATCCCGCCAAAACACAAGATGTCCTGCTGCTTAAATATTTTCTAGACTTAATTAAGTCGGAAGAAGATTTAAGCCGAATACCTTTGGACAGTCTTCGTTTTCTGGAAATTGGAGAGCTAAGGGAGTCTTTTGAAAACTTTGAAAACTCTGTGGTTGAATATCTTGTAAACAGCCAACTCTCGTTGCTTAAACTTCAAGAAGTTTCTTCAAAGGCATCGTTGAATGAGCAGAATGCACTTTTGAATAGTCTAAAAACTAAAGTTAAACTAAGCACAAGACAACTACGACTTAAGCGCTCAGACTATGAAAGGGCCAAAACACTTTTTGAGAAAGGCGTATTATCAAAAAAAGAAATAGAAGTTTACGAATACGACTTTCTAAATGCTCAAAGGGAATTACAAGAAGTCAATGAAGAAGTCAATAGAATACGCTATGATGTTTTGGGAGCTGAAAGGGATACATTGAACATTACTGCCGGTAGGATTATGACCGAAGAAAAAAATCTGGCTGCGGTTTTTAACTCAATCAACATACTTAAAAAAGAAATATTGAGGTGGGAGCAGAATTACCTATTTAAATCTAGAATTTCAGGTAAGGTAAACCTATTGGACATTCGTGTTAAAAACAACCATGTAAATCAAGGTGATTTAGCATTTATAATAATCCCAAAAACACAAGGAAATCTAAAAATTGTGGCCAAGGTTGAGCCTTTTAATTTTGGTAAAATCAGAAAGGACCAAGATGTGAATTTGATTATGCTCAATTATCCTGAACAAGAATTTGGGATATTGAAAGGGAAAATTTCTTCTGTTTCCTTAACCACAGATCAAAAAGGGCAGTATGTAATTAATGGCATTTTGGACAATGGGCTGACAACTTCCTATGGGATTCAAGTGGATTTTATTTACGATATGCCAGTTGAAGTGGAAATTATTACAGAAAACAAAAGATTGCTTGAAAGGCTGGTCAACTTTGTGACAAAAAGGATTGATTAGTCCCTTAATCCAATGTTACTCCAAGATACTGGTAGCAAAATGCCAGCATTTCACTATAAGCCCTGTTGTAACTGATTTCGCCAAAGTTCGTATGGGTAGCTTTTTTTAAGACCCGCATTACAACAGGGGTGTTTTTACTGGAGTCCATTTCTTGCAGTTTGGCAATATATTTGGCCGTTTGCCAAAAAGGAACACGCTCGTCAGCCATTCCAGTAATAGTGTATATTGCAGGGTAATCTTGATTTTTAACATTTAAGAATGGATCCATTTCCTTTAGTGAGGTTTCTTCTTCAACAATATCGATCCTTCCAAATTCCCGAAAGTTTGTTTTTCCAAAATTCGAACTGACAAAATCATAAGGATTGAACACCCCCATGGAGGCGACAAAACATCCAAAAAGCTCAGGCCTTTCATTAACGGCCATGCCCGCAGCAACAGCACCGCCTGAGACGGTATGCAGTGCAATTTTTCCCCTTGACGTCATTTTTTGATCAATCAAGTACTCAGCAGCTGAGATAATATCTTCCCAAGATTTTTTTTTGTTGATGGTTTTACCGGAATTATGCCAACCATCTCCTTTCTCACCTCCGCCTCTAATATGGGTAAAGGCCACAATTCCTCCGTTCAAGGCCCAAGAATACCATGTGTCATAAAAATTGGGTGATACAGATAGGCCATAGGCGCCATATGAATACATGAAAACAGGAGTGTTGGGAGTAATTTCGGCGTCTTTCAGATATACCAAGGAGAGAGGAATCTTGGTTCCATCAAAAGAAGTGTACTCCAATTCCTTGAAAACCAAGTCATCGAACATTGGAAATTTCATGTCGTATGCTAATGGATGCAAAGTTGCATCGGTGCCTTTGATTAAGAATCTGTCATAGTTTTCGGTCCAACTGTACATTGTGGCATAAATGGGACCCTCATCGGAAGAACTTGTGAATTTGATATGACCAGGAGAGTAATTTTGGATAGTGACAGGCGAAATCTTCCCGTCAAAATCAAATCTGAACAATTCAGCTGTGACCCCATTTTGCACCAAGGTGTAATAAAGACCATTATCTCCAAAAGATGCATTCCGTAAAACCTTGTTTTCTTGGGCAGGAATGATAACCCTCGGATTATCAAAATTAGGATTGCCTACATTCACAGCACATATACTCCTGTTCTCCTCCTTCCCTGAAATAAAGTAAAAATCCTCGCTGTGAAAACCAATAGCTTGAACCTTGTCTTCCCTTTTGAAAAAAGGTTGCCATTCTGGATAATTTTCCTCGTTGAACAAATCAGATGTTTTACAGATAAAACCATCGGTATACCACTCAACTGATGCCAAAATCCCCGTGGTATACTTGTCTTCGGGGCTTCTTAACCGCGCATTGGTGTTTTCAGTCCTACCAATCCCTTCATGGTTTTCTGGACTAAATGCCACCTTTAAATTGTTTGGGAAGCCCTTTATACGATAAAGAATGGTTTCATTAGTTACGTGAAAGTCGGGATGAGTTTTATCATTTTGAGTATAATGGTTCAATAAAAAACTCTTTGATTCAGGCCCCCAAGTGAGCCCACCGGCATTTGCTGGATCAACATTGGTGATTTTGCCGGGAAGCACATTTCCGCTTGAGCAATTAACCACATACAACTCTGAATAAGATTCGCCATTTTCTTTAAGTGCAACGGCAACGTACTCTCCGCTCCATGAGGGCTTATAATAGTCGATTATATAACTTTCCCACTTGTCACCTAAAAATTTTCTGGGATTAAAGATTTTTTTTCCTTTCCTATCGCCCATTTGCATTTGATATACTTCCTCAATTCCATCAACATTTTTATCCTCCAAGTAAAACATGCCATTCTCGGTATGCTCGATACTTTCAAAATAGTTGCCGCCTTTGGGGTATATTTTATAAATCTGTTTTCTTACTTGTTTGTAAATATCATCATCGATATATGATTTTGCGAGATTATTCTGCTTTTCATACCACATTTTAACTTCGTTGTCTTTAATATTTACAACTTGTAAGTATTCCTTATTTTGATACGGAATTTTAGGATACTCTTGGGCATTCGTCATAATCCCAATGGGACAAAACAGGGATATGACGATTAATCTATTGACAACGAAAAAGAATATTGGTTTCATAAGAATATTGAAATTACTCAAAAGTTGTGTTACAAAAAAAGGGCCAATATTAATTGACCCTCAAAAAATCACTTCTTTTCTCTAGGCAGCCAAAACTGCCACCAGTGCTTTCTATATCTTTTTTTCTTTGGACCGCTGGTCGTTTCTTGCGGTCCATCTTGATCTCCACCTCCAAAAACGTATGAAGGGTTTTTGATTTTGTGCTCGGAATAATCAAAAATTGTCATTTTACTGCTTTTCATAATAGTTGGTGTTAAATGAATTTGTTCTAATTTAATTAAAAATCAAGCAAATAATGCGGCCGTTCATCGATATTTCAAGAAATATCGGATGCTAACTTTTTGATAAACTTTGATGGCGTTATTTTGGTTTTCCATTTAAATGCCCTCGCAAAGGAGTCGGGTGATCTAAATCCAAATTTTTCTGCAAGTTCAGCAATTGACAGCTTTGTTAAATCACGATTTGATTTGATGGTATTGATGGCAGTTGTAATTCTTAAATCTTTTAGATAATTTCTAAAATCCTGCCCCTTGCTCTCGTTGACAATCATTGATAAATATTTATGATTTGTTCCAATATCTTTGGCAAGAGAATTTAAACTGACTTCAGAATCTAAAAAACCTAAATCTTCTTCAAATTTTTTTAATCGCATCAATATGACTTCAATAGTGATTTCTGAAGGGCCTGACGATGTTTCAGATGGTTCCTCATCCTTATGGTCAAGTAATCCAAAAAATGTCGTTTCCTGAGTTTCATTTTCAAAATCATTGGCTGAACCAAGACTTTCTTCCCCCAAATCTCTTTGCCTGTTTTTACCTAAAATGGAATGCTCGTAATTAACTTGGGATTCCATTATTTTTTTATACCGCTCTTCAAACAGAAGCTTTTTTCGTCGATTATTATATCCCCATACAACTGAAATCAGCAGCAAAAAGGCAATAATTATGATTACCCATTTCTGTTGGACTAATTTTTTCATGAAAACGGTTCTTTGATCAAGAAACTTCGGCAAATCATACTCGGTAAATGCTGTTTTTCGAAATGAGGCAGAACGAGAAGAAATAACACTATCAACATATATTGCTTTTGACGCAAGAGAATTCAATCTCTTTTGATTTTCTGCTTCTCTGGAAACATCGATTAAAATTCTTAAAGCATCTTGTAATTCTCTGTATTCGTCTCCATTTGCTTCATACAATGAATCCATTTTTTTAAATTTTTCGACAGCCTCTTCTTCTCTATCTAGCTTTAACAATGCAATTCCCTGATAATATTGATTGATGCCGAATGATCTATTTGTCCGGTGCGGCTCTGCTTTTTTTAAAGAATCTAAGCCACGAAATAATCTTCCATCGACCACATCATTGTAACCACCGATGCTCAAAAGTTTGTAATAAAAAGAACTATCCTTATGGGATAATGCTAGTTTTTTTCCTTTTTCGATAAACTCAGATGCCAAGAGATGTTCTTTGTTGTCAAAGTAGGCCAATGCTATATCCATATACAGGCTTTTCATATCATGATATGAAATATAATCTGGTTCTTTTTCGGCGAAATCAAGACATTCTTTATAAATTTCCAAGGCTTGCCAATAATCACCCCATTGACCCCTTAATGATGCAACACCTAATTTTGCTTGAAAAATATGGTCATTACAACCCTGTTCTTGGGCAACCAGCATTGTTTTGGCGTATTCTATTAAAGCTTTGTTCGGCATCCAATTCTCTTGATAGTAGTTTGCTTTGCCCAGATGGCCTTGGGCTGGATAGTGTCCTCTTGGTCTGTCTTTTGTTAATTGTATGATGGAATCGTTATATTCTAAAGCGAGATTAGGGTAGGCCCAAGTCATGTAATCATAGGCATTTATTGTTGCCCATTTACTTTCTTTTTCTTTTGCTCTTTTTAAAAACTCGTTACAGTACGCCCTAATTTTTACTGTATCTGTCCCATCAAGTGCGTAGTAGCTTAAATCCCAAAGTTCATCTAAAGAGTATTTTGACAAAGTATCCGGCTGATTCTCAACTTGTCCAAACAAGTTAACTGTTAACACGGACCACAAGAGAGCAAATAAGTACTTCATGGTAAGAAATTATTGCAAAAAGATAGTGGTTTAACGGTATTAAGGGGAAGAAAATAGGAGGTAATGCAGAATAATTGGATAAAAAAGTACCAGTTAAAGGGTGAGTCAACCAAGTCTTATCAGACAATTCATGAACAGTCGCCTTAATTTCATGAAATGTAGTTTCAAACATTTCAATCTTGAATTTCTTTGGTTTTGAAAAATTAAAGCCAATTGAATTCTATTAAAAATCTAAAACGACTCTTAAAATTACACCAGTTAATTGAAAATGAAGTAACTGGCTCACCAAAGGAATTGGCTAAAAAATTTGGAATAAGTGAGCGTTCAGTCTATTGCTTACTTGAAGAATTGAAGGATTATGAAGCTTTGATCGAGTATGACAGAAAAAGGAAAACCTATTACTACAAAGATGATTTTAAATTGTTTATAAACATATCAATCTCAGTTTTAAGTTCGGGTATCACAACCACATCCTTTCGTTTATAATTTCCAAACTTTAATTTATACTTCCCGATATATCTTGAATTTTGCAATTCTTTAGAAGTTTAAGTTTCTTGTAGTTACCGCCAACATTTTATTCCTGGATTCAGAGGTTATTTTTACTTTTTATGTCTTTTTAAGCACACTGCAAGTTTTCTGCAGTAAGGGAATTTATATTTATCCTCAAATGATATCAAATAAAGTTAATCGCGATTAAAAGACGGAATCCGAAAAGTCTTGTTAGAGTAGGAGTAAATCAAATTTCTTTGAATGAAAACAATAAGCATATTTATGTTGTTTTTAGTGACAGCCTTGTGTCATGGCTATTCCAAAAACGACAAAAATGAAATGCCTCCAGAGATTATGGAAATCTCTTTGAAAGGTGAAGATTATGGATGTTCTGTAACTACATCGGGAACCGTTGAAGTAGGGGATAACATATCCATCGAAATGACTATAACAGTCGAAGGGCCCTGTGATGCACGGTTAGCTCAAATGGTTAGAGATCGCATTGCAGAAATTCGCGCAAGCGCAAAAAAATAAATAATTAAATCTAAAAATTAACAAAATGAAAAAAATAATAGTATTAGCAGCATTCGTATTAAGCGGTTTGTCAACATACGCAATAGATGAAGATAAAAACAGAATCAATGAAGATTTTAATTCAATTGAAATCGTGGTTGACCAAGGAGAAGTTGAAAAAAGTATTTACTTTTCCTTTTCTGATTCACAAGAAATGAAGAGTTTTGATATCAATCCATATATGGATAGTATCATATTAGATAAGGTTGGTGAAGAATTTTGCACAGCTGATTTAGAAGTTACAGTTAGAATTGGGATTGGGTCAAGTTGGGTGCAATTTAAAGTGACAGTCAAGGACGTCCCTTGTGACGAAATTGTTGCCAAGGCTAAAGAAATTGCAGCTGGACTTAAGTGAAAATTTAATATATTAAGCAAATGAAATTACCCTCCTTAATTCTAATATTCTTTGTTACTTCCAACATTTTCTCTCAATCAAAAAAAGATGTTCTTCTAATAGACTATGTTTTTGAGACGAATTTTAATGAGACTAGGAAATTTGCCAGTTCATTATATATATCAGATTCCCAATCATTATTCTTTTGGGGAAACAATAACAGAATCCTAGAAGAAGAAAATGATAAAGGATTTGAATTCAAAATCAATGTTTACGAAAGTGATAGTATTGGTAGTTACAATTATACTGATTTGACCAATAGGACAATATCATCAAGAACAGTTTGGTTGAATAAACAGAAATTAAGGATCAAGGAGGGTATTCCTTCGCTAAATTGGAAAATATCTGACGAGCAAAAGAAAATAGGAAACTTTAATTGCCAAAAAGCGACTACCAATTTTAGAGGCCGAAGATACATTGCATGGTTTACCTCTGAAATACCAACGAACATAGGCCCTTGGAAACTTCATGGTTTGCCCGGATTAATTCTGAATGTAGTAGATTCTGAAGGAGATATAAGTTTGTACGCTAAACAAATAACCAAGGTACCCAATAATAGTTTTCCGAAATTACCTTCTGAAGAACTTCAAGAAATTTCCATTGAGAAATACGCAGAATTACAAAACTCCCTTGCGAGAGACTTAAAGAAAAAGTTAATGGGTAAATTGCCAAGAGGAGCCGAAATTGAAATAAGTTCATTTGATACCTTGGAGAGATTTTCTGATAATGACAAATGAAGCTTTACTTTTTACCAATTATAGTTTTCCTATTTAGTGTAACGAATCTTAATGCACAAAAGATTTTATCTGGTGTTGTAAAAGATAGCACAGATGCTCCTTTACCCTTCTTGAATGTGGTATTAAAAAAAGATGGTAAAATTATTTCCTACACAACTACTCAAGAAGACGGAGAGTTTCAATTGGAGTCTGACAACCATCAAAATTTGGAATTGGTCATAAAGGGCATCGGTCTCAAAACGTATTCTAGAGAATTAGACTTCGAAAATATTAAGTCTGCCGAAGTTGATTTAGGTACCATTATTTTGTCCCAATCACCATTATCTCTTGATGAAGTAGAACTCAACTCAAACATACCAATTCTTGTTAAAAAGGATACTATAAGTTTTAAGGTGGAGTCTTTTATTGACGGGTCTGAAGAAGTTGCAGAAGAGATCTTAGCAAAACTACCCGGCGTGGAGATAGCTAAAGACGGAACAATCTCTGTTCAAGGGAAAAATGTTGAGAAGGTTATGGTTGAAGGTGATGATTTGTTTGAGAAAGGATACAAATTGTTAACTAAGAACCTAGACGCAGGCATTATAGATAAAGTTGAAATCTTAGAAAATTTCTCTGAAAATATTTTATTAAAAAATATTGAAAACAGCGACAGGATTGCACTAAATCTAACCCTTAAAGAAGAAAAAAAGAATACATTGTTTGGCAATATATCCGCTTCCTATGGTACAGAGAACTTTTATGAAGAGAAAGCCAATATAATTTCATTTAAAAAGAAGGCAAAATATTACTTCTTCGGCAATTTAAATAATGTTGGCAGCGATGCTATTGGTGATATATATCAAATTATTTACCCAGATGTTTTCACGTCTGCTTATTTTATTGGTGATGGACTTACGAGAACTAATTTAATCAACCTATTTGAAAACACACCTAATATTGCAGAAAGCAGGTATAACTTTAATGATGCTGAGCTCGCTTCTCTGAATGTGGTTTTTAACCCAAACGAGAAAGCCAAGATTAAAGCATTGATATTTTATACTTCAGATGAAAGGCAATATAATTTCTCTAATAGGGAAGAATTTCTTTTACCTCCACTTAATTTTAGCAATAATGAGGTTTATGAATTACGAAAGAACACTTATGCCCTCTCTGGAAAGTTGGATGGACTGTTCAGCCTAAATAAAAACAGTCAGATTGAATATGCTGGCCGTTACAGTTTTGGAGATTTTGACGAAAATTCAACCTTGCTATTCAATGAAAACCCTATAAATGAAAATTTAGACGGTAAAGCTGAATTTACCGACCATAGAATTACTTACACCAACAGACTCAATGAGTTTAGTGCTTTACAAATCACTGGTAGATACCTGTATGATTATAAACCTCAGGATTATGAAACAAATTACTTTGCTTTCAATGAAATTTTTCCAGACACAGATGAGATATCCGCAGCACAGCAAAACTCTTTTAACAAATTGAATTTTAGCGGCTTAGAGGGTTCATTTATTATGAACCGAGGTAAAAGTAATATCTCCCTAAAAATCGGTTATACCTCGGAAGTAAACCAATTGGTTTCACAAATCCTTTTACTCAATGAAGCTGGGGAAAATATAGAAACTGAAGAAGGCTTCAGAAATAATCTCACTTATTCACTCGGTGATCTTTATCTTAAGACTAAATACATCCACTCTATAAATAAAATTTCGGTAAGACCAAGTTTGGATTTTCACCAACTGTTTGTTGATGTAAATAATACAGTCTCCCCCGATCCTTTTTTTTTAATACCCGGCCTAGCTTTTTCTTGGGATATAGATAAAAAGAACAAGTTATTTGCTTCTTATAAATACAGTTCAAAGAACATTTCTATCAATTCAGTTTATGACAATTTTTCATTATCTGGTTACCGGAGCTTGCGCAGAGGCACGGGTGATTTTCAGTTACTAAGAGGTGATTTTCTTTTATTGAGTTATGTCTTAGGAAATTGGAGTGATTCATTTCTCGTGAATACTTCAATAATTTACAATAGAGATAAAAATTATATATCTAATAACTCAACAATAGGTTCAAATTTTTCACAATCTACTTCAATATTTTTACGCAACAGGGAGTTTTATTCTGGCAATTTGACTATTGATAAATTTCTCAATAGACTATCTTCGAATGCAAAGTTAAAACTAAACTTCTCAAGAAACAGCTATCAAAATATAGTCAACCAGTCAGGATTAAGAGACATTACAACCTCTACTTTTACCTATGGGGGTGAATATAGGTCTGTTTTTTCTGGACCATTTAATTTTCATTTTGGTACTAGTTGGATCAAAACTAAAGTTGAGATCTTAGAGCAAAATGACAATCTCGATAATACTTCTTTTTTTGATTTCACTTTTCAAGCCACTGAAAAGCTTCTTTTTAGCATTAAAAATGAAAACTACTATTTTGGGAGTTTATCTGATAAAAAAAATTTTTGGTTTTCTGATTTTAAGGCAAATTACATTCTAAAGAAGAATAAGTATAAATTTACTTTGTTGGTAAGCAATGTCTTCAATACCGATTCTTTTTCAAGGTTTACAATTAACGATACCGGATCATTCAGAAGTGATTATAGATTGCTTCCTAGATATTTTCTACTCAAATTTCAATTTAGGTTTTGAAGAAAATTTGAGAGTCTCCAAAGCACTTATCGAAGACTTCCCTGTTTTTTGTACAACTTATTAATCAATTATTTTTATATCATGGAGAAGAGCAGGTTTACGAAAACACAAAATGTTGCGATGCTGCATGTAGATATGTAGATGCCCCAAAAAATAGGACATACACTTTTCCATTTGAAAGGTTAATGGCCCTGGCAAGAAATGAGAGGTATTGCTGAAATTATTACTGAAGATTTAAGGTTGATTGAACGTTTCTTATACCAATTTAAGTCATTGATTGATAATTAGTAATTGCCATTTCGTTTGCTTCATCCAAGACTTCATTATCGAAACTTTTTGAATAGACCTAGGTGGTTGGTAAAGAATGATGTCCCAACCTACAAGATTTTTTTTCTATTAAAGAGCCAGTTAGAAATTTAGAACATCGTTTAAAGCCTCGTCCGCCTCTCTATGGATAAAATTAGTTCGATAACTAATCGTCGTCTTTAAATCGCTAAGGACTTTAAATTATCTAACAATCTGCAAATGATTGTGATTAGTACTTTCATAATTTCGCTTATTGGATGTTTTAAGAGTTGATTTCAGCCGTTTCATGTCCTTGCTTATTTTTCGTTCAACCACACGGGCATATCGTTGCGTAGTACTCAATTTTGTATGCCCCAATAGCTTCGAAACTGTTTCGAGGGGTACGTCGTTGAGCAGGGTCACTGTGGTTGCGAATGTATGTCGGGCTACATGAAATGTTAAGTGCTTTTTTATTCCCGCCTTTTGCGACAACATTTTCAAATATTGGTTGGTTCTTTGATTGGAAAAGATGGGCAACAAAGTGTCTTCCTCCCGATGCTTGGGGTGTCTAGCATATTTGTCTATAATTTTTCTTGCCTTATCCAGCAGGGGCACTTTTACAGGGGTGTTGGTTTTTTCCCTTCGCACACTGATCCAATCTTCCCCATCGATACCTTGTACAATATCCTTTTTCTTGAGCAATTTGACTTCTATATAACTAAGCCCCGTGTAGCAGGAAAAAACAAAAGTGTCCCTTGCAATTTCCAATACTCCTGATAATTTTAAGGATTCCAATAGGGCTATTTCATAGTCCTCCAGAAAATCACTTTCATAATCTTCGAATTTAAGTTGATAAAGGGCAAAGGGATTTTGCTTTATCCAACTGTATTTGAACGCAATGTTGACTATTTTTTTGAAACGCTCCATATGTTTCATGATACCATTATTCGTAAGGGGCTGGTGCACTTTCAATGGGGAGCAAGATCTTAGATATTGGTCAAAATCCTCTAAGAATAGACAATCTATCCTTGCCAACTTTACATCGGAAGCATGATATTTTTTCTTTAGAAACCTCAAGAGATACTTTTCAGTGGCGGTGTAATTTTTTGCCGTGCCCGGTTTCAATTTTGGTTTTTCCTTTTTTTCATGATAGTCCAATAGTTCACGCAGAGTGGTCACTGGCTTGTCCTTTCCCAAATATCTCAGCTTAATGGCGTTGGCCGTAATCAGAATTCCTTCATCGTGAAGTTGTTTATGGCAGTCAAGTATTTTGGCCTTGACCCCGTCGAGATAGGCATTTATACTTTTGGCATTGGTTCTTCGGGGCCGTATTCTTGCAGATTTAGGGCACCAATTCTTTTCCAATGTTGAACGTTTAAGGCTGATGTCTGCCCGAACCCCATCGACAGTAATCCTAATATAAATGGGAACCTCACCATTTATCTTTTGGGCCTTTTTCTTTAACCAAAAATGAATGCTAAATGTAGTAGAGACTTTCATCACTTTCGTTTTTGAGTATAACAAATCGTTTAAACGAAAGCCAAATCGCCGTGAAAGTCAAATGAAGCAGTAACGCCACAAGATAACAAATGTACTCTCAAAAAAAAATAGGACACCGATTAGGACACCTAAAAAACAGGGTTTAAATGGGTACAAAAAAAACCAGTAAAAATGTATTTCACTGGTTTTCAATAAAATAAGGATTTAAAAATTTAACATTTTACCTTATTTTGTCGGGGTGGCAGGATTCGAACCTGCGACCTCCTGCTCCCAAAGCAGGCGCGATAACCGGGCTACGCTACACCCCGAGAACAGCTTTCGCTGTAAATTTCAATTTCCAAATGCCAAAACCGAAAACAACTTTTTTCGGTGGCCCGGTTCCGGGCTGAGCCTGTACCGAGCAAAGTCGAGGTGCTCCACCCCGGACTGAGTACGTGACGTCTACGCCACATCTAAAGACAAAGTGCCCACTGGTTCGAAGACCTTCATCATACCCAATCTTTCAATTTTTTTCTTTAGCGGAGAGACCGGGACTCGAACCCGGGCAGCACTTACGCGCTGACAGATTAGCAATCTGCTCCGTTACCACTCCGGCACCTCTCCCAATCCTCATCTTTTCACGCACCTAAATGAAGTGCGAACTGAACTGCCAAATACACATCGTATATTTAGCGGGTGCAAAAATACCTTTTCAACCTATAGAACGCAACTATTTTTTTAATTATTTGGATGACCTTAGAATCAAAACCCCGCCAAAAGACTTTGACGGGGTTCGAAAGCATTGCATAGGTTGTACAATACCGCTATGTCATATTATGCTCTGTTACCTTTTTTAAGGCAAGAGGGCTTTTTTGGTATAACCCTGCTTGCCATCTTGTGTTATGGTTTTTAGTTCAACGGCGGCACTTGTATAGCCATCAGGCAATGAAAACTGCACAAGTACCTCACCATTTTCATCGGTTTCCAATGAAGGATTCCAATAGAGGGTCTTTGGCAGATCGTTATCCTTTCTTTTTTTGGAGACCGTATCAGAATATTCTGAAAAAGCAATGGATTTATGAAACCCTTCATAGTTTAAAAGCGCCTCTTTTCGTGCAATGTACTCAGCAGTCTCGGCACCGGTGCGGGTATAGATGAGAATGGCCCCACCTGCAGCGCGAGTTCCATAGATGGCCGCCTGCGGGCCATACAAAATTTCAATTCTTTCTACATCCAACTGTGGCACCAAGTTCATAATCTCCACCAAATTAGTGGACTGTACCAAGGGTAGGCCATCCAATACCCAGAGAATTGGGCCTACACCCGCCGATCTAGGCAGGCTTAACCTTGGATTTATGCCGCCAAGCCCCACCACTTGAATTCCTGGAACACCCAAGAATAGTTCAGGTATGGTTTTCGGCCGCTTCGGGTCTTGGTGAACAACATGTCTTGGCTCTATATTGTACATCGATGGGCTTGTCTTTCGCAACTCTTTTTTCGCCACTAAGGTTACTTCGTCCAAGGCAATTATTTTATCTCCCCCACTATCCGATTTAAAGGCCACGGCTGTTTTTTTAGGGATAAATTGTCTAGACTTCGATTTTTTCAGACTGGCCTGTTGTTCAATAGTTGAAGTCACCATAGGAGGAACTTCATATTCATACGGTATCACCTTTACAAGTTTGGTCTTGGTGTCTTCTCCCTTGGTTCTGAACACCATATTGGCCTCGCCATCGAGTTGTAGTCCCGCTAGTTTGAAAAGGCCCTCAGAGTTGGTTGTAACTTCTTTCGCGAGCACCTCTTTTTCCGTAGAAATCAATATTTGAATTTTGGTGTTGGGCAACAACGAATTGTTCAAGTCATATGCTTGGCCATAAAACTCCAAGCCGTTTTGAAAGGTATACCGAATCTCATCGGGTAGCTCTTTTTTGCCCGCATGCAACGGCACTTCAGAAAACTGACCGGCCAAGACCATCAAATCGTTGATGAAACGTTGGTTTCTAATGTTGGAGTCAAAAATTTTTAAGTCGTCCATCTCGCCGTTAGGGGCTGCCTTTAAGCTCAGCGAAAGTTCCGTTTTGACTGGGTTGCCCTTGTTGTCGGTTACCTTTATCTTTAGTCCCTTTTCAGTGGTGGCACCTTCGACGGGCTCCACTTTGATTTGGAGCTTGTTTCGCTCTATGTACAGAGGTCTCTCGGCCCATACTTGATCGAAAGAATCAACTAAGGTAAGGTGCAAGAGCCCACTGGGGGTATCTTCTTTTGGAATATCTACCTCAGCCACACCTTTTTCGTCAAAATCTATCTTTTTTGTGAAGTAGGTCACTCCCCTTGATTGACCTTTAAGATACAGGTCTTCATTTAACAATTCTTTTGAAACCTCGATTCTGGTCTGGGCATATTCTTCGTTAAGGTTGTTGACCTGTATCGAACAGCCAATATCTTCAACCGTCGGTAGGGGAAGTTTGCTTCCGTCAAAAAATCTCAAAAAATAACGCTTGCCCTGTCGGGGGACGAAAATTGAGGAGCCAATGCCTATGCCATAATCTTTGACCGATGAAACCACGTTGCCCTGCTCATCGATTATTTGCCCGTTAACCGGGGTGTTGTTCCCAGATGCCATGGCCAATCGATTGGTAAGGCCTGCAACGAGTTGGCCGCCCTCAGGAAAGAAATTGACTCTTTTCGAAGCATTATCAAAGGTTTCGGTTTTTTCAATTTCTCCAATCCTGATTTTTTTTGTGGTGAAGTGTTCGGGGCCGTAATTAAGCATCCAACGGGTATAGGCCCTGAAATAATAGTCACCCGGCTTGACCTTTTTTGGAATTTCAAATGAACCTTCACTGGTTCCATCATCGATTTTGTGGTACTGGCTTCTGACCAAATTTCCCTCGGCATCGAGCAACTCTACCTTTAGCACGTTATTGGGGCTTACCCTTACTTGTTGCGGCCCTGTTAGAATGTAGGCCTTGAAGAAAAGATGGTCTTTTGGTTGGGCAATTGTCTTGTCGGTATGGAGTACCACCTGCTCTTGCCACATCAACAATGAGTCCAGCGCATTTTGTTGTAGGTCAAAGGCCAACTTGTGGTTTGGCACGAGGTTTTGTTCAGCGAATGCCGGCCCAGAATTTTGGGCGTACAAAAGTCCATTGAACAAAAAGATAAGGAGAAAGATAGGAGTGTAAAGGTGTACTTTTTTCATAGTGTAGTTGTTTTAAGAACCAATATTTGTCGGTTGTGTCGACAATTTAATGGGCTAACAAATAGGCCGTTACCATTTTTATGCGGCACAAAAACTATACCATTTATTGTATGAGTACATACCCAGAAACTATTCTGGATACTCTACCCTCAAGTGATAAATGTTGGTCAGTTTTTTCTTGAGCACCTTTTTGACCGCTTCAATTTCTTGAAAGGTGATATTGGCATTTAAAAATTGGTTGGCATCTATTTGACCCTGCACAATTTTTTCGACAAAATCATCAATGATGGGGTAGGTGGGAGACTTCAAACTCTTAGAGGCAGCCTCAACAGAATCGGCCATCATCAATATGGCGGTCTCTTTTGAAAAGGGTATCGGCCCAGGGTACCGAAAGTCTGACAGCTCTACATCTTCGTCGATATCTAGCTGCTTTTTGTAAAAATAGTAGACCAGGGTAGTACCATGGTGTGTTCTGATAAAGTCTATCACCCTGTCGGGTATTTTATACTTTCTTGCCATTTCGATGCCTTCGATAACATGGTCGATAATGATTTTCGCACTTTCTTTCGGAGGAAGGTCATCGTGCGGATTTACATTGGTGGTCTGGTTTTCGGTAAAATAAGTGGGCCGGTTCATCTTGCCGATATCATGATAAAGGGCGCCCACTCTTACCAACATTGCGTTGGCCCCGATCTCATTTGCGGCAGCCTCTGATAGGTTGGCTACCTGTAAAGAATGATGAAACGTGCCCGGCGCCTTGTTGGCCAACTCTTTCAGCAACTTTGAATTGGTATCTGAAAGTTCGAGCAACGACACATCTGATACCAGGCCGAACAGTTTTTCATAAAGATAGATGAGCGGCATGGCAAAAAGGGTTATCATGCCGTTCAATAAAAAAATACCGAAAGTGCCCCATTCAATACCCAGCATATTGCCTTCATGGATTACGTGAAAAGCAAAATACCCGATAATATATATCAGCGTGATCTGGCCAACAGAAATAAAGAGGTTGGCCCGCTTATACAGCTCAGAGACCGTTAAAATGGTGACAATGCCCGCTATGATCTGTAAAAAGATGTACTCGAAACTATTGGGCACCACAAAACCCAAGATCAAAATCGTCAAAACATGGACGAACAGACCCAGCCGTGCGTCAAAAAAGTTTTTTAAAATAAGTGGAAGGATGCACAAGGGCACCACATATACATAGGTTTCATCTGTCTTTACCACCAAGGTGGTGATGAACACCATTAAGATAACGTTGAAAAAAATAAAGGTGACCTTTTTGTTATTGGCATAAATTTCGGCCCGGTATTTTTTTAGGAACAAGAACAACATCATCAGTACCAAGGCAACCAATACGGCATAGCCAAGTATGATGTAATAGTAGTTGTCGCCTTTCCATAGTTCCGATTCAAATTCCTCTTTCAACGAGTTGAGCATTTTAAGGTTATCGGCTTCTACCACCTCGCCCTTGGCAATGATCAACGTGCCTTTGGATACGTGCCCCCTTGTCAATGAAATTTGGGAAAGCTCTTCATCCAAGGCTTTTTGGGTAAGTTCTTGGTCAAGATACGCATTGGGCCTTAACACATCGGCAAGCGTTTGGTACAATACGGCCGATGCGCCCCCCAAATTCAACTGGTCCAACTCCGTTTTGATAAACGCCTTCGCCCTTTCCAAATCTTGAACAAATGGCTTGCCAAGTGTCTTGGCCTCATTTGCTTTGATCAAGGTAATGTTGCCGGCATTGGGTATTTCAGAAAAAACGCCATTTTCATACACTTTTTCGAGTAGACCGGTACCAATGCCCAAAAATCTATTGTACTGATTGCGGGTTAGGGTGCCTTGGTTGAGTCCTCCCCGTAAATTGGTTTCAAAAGTTGACCTGACCTCTTTGAAAATTGCCTCATCGTACGTGTAGTAAACAACACGATTGTCACGAATGTTCTGCTGTTCTTCGGCTATTTCTTCTTCGGTTTTTTTTACCGTAAAGTCAATAGGGGCGTACAGGGTTTCATATTGCCAAGGTTTTCCTTTTTGAAACTCATATTTGAACTTTCCTTCTCTCGGAAAAAAGAAGACGATCAATCCCGCCGAGATGACATAGAGAAAGTACTTGTAAATCACCGATTGATTTTTATAGAAGCCATCTAAAGTCTTTCCCATTTGTGCTGAGGTCTTTTCCAAAAATAGAAAAATATAAGTTACCCTTTCACTCTGGGAGCTAACCGTTGCACCGACTTTAATTTTTGTATTTTCGCACTAGTAAAAAAAAAGAGGATCATCGGATAAACCACAGCAATTTTGATTGTCAATCGGAATGTTGGTGGGCAACCGTTTCCGACCTTAAAAAAATATCTACAAATGAAAGAAGTGGTAATCGTTTCCGCGGCCCGTACGCCAATAGGGAGCTTTATGGGCGCGCTTTCGACTATTCCTGTACCCAAGCTAGGTGCCATAGCCATCAAAGGGGCCCTTGAAAAGGCAGGTGTAAAACCAGAAATGGTAGATGAGGTGCTTATGGGCAATGTGGTTCAGGCCGGTACCGGTCAGGCCCCTGCAAGACAGGCGGCCATATACGCGGGTATTCTTGATAAGGTGCCCTGTACAACGGTAAACAAGGTGTGTGCCTCTGGTATGAAGACGGTCATGCAGGCGGCCCAGTCCATCGCATTGGGCGATACCGAAATTGTTGTTGCGGGCGGTATGGAAAGTATGAGCCTTATACCTCACTATGTACATATGCGCAATGGCCAAAAGTTTGGCCCGGCCACTTTGGTCGATGGTATGCAGCGAGATGGCCTTGTGGATGTGTACGATCAAAATGCCATGGGTGTCTGTGCCGATGCCTGTGCGGTAGAGCACAATTTTTCTAGGGAAGACCAAGACGCTTTTGCCATTCAGTCGTATGAAAGGTCTGCCAAAGCATGGAAAGAAGGAAAGTTTGCCAATGAGGTGGTGCCCGTTGAGGTGCCGCAGCGAAGGGGTGAACCACTTGTTGTTTCAGAAGATGAAGAGTACAAGAACGTAAGGATGGAAAAGATTCCGGCCCTTCGACCTGCGTTTACAAAAGACGGCACGGTTACGGCAGCAAATGCCTCCACCATTAATGATGGTGCTGCGGCCATGGTTTTGATGAGTGCTGAAAAAGCAGCCGAACTATCGCTTAGGCCCATGGCCAAGATCGTTAGCTATGCCGATGCCGCACAAGAACCAAAATGGTTTACCACGGCACCTGCCAAGGCCTTGCCAAAAGCATTGGCGAAAGCTGGACTCGAGATTGGCGATATCGATTATTTTGAGTTTAATGAGGCCTTTGCCGTAGTAGGATTGGCAAACATGAAGCTATTGGGGCTGACAGATGAAAATGTCAACGTCAATGGCGGGGCTGTTTCCCTGGGCCATCCACTGGGGTGCTCAGGTGCCCGTATTTTGGTGACCCTGCTGAACGTACTGGAACAGAACAATGCCAAATTGGGGGCCGCGGCCATTTGCAACGGTGGTGGTGGCGCTTCTGCACTGATTGTTGAACGCTATCAGCAATAGTAGCGGCATAGCTTATGAAGTATGGTATTTGCCCCTTGGGCGTCGTATCGGTAAGGGTCGATAAGCAACATGAAGCACCACAAAGCTCACAATTGCTTTACGGTGAAATTTTCAAGGTGCTCGAAAGGCACCGACATTGGTCAAAGATCCGTATGGCCCATGATGCCCACGAAGGGTGGATTGAAAATCTTCAGTATCATGAGATTTCTGAAGATGACCATCAACTTCTTACGGTACAACCCGAAGAACTTACCTATGACCTGGTTTCGCATGTTTCTCTCAAAAATCATATGCTAATGCCCATTGTTATGGGTTCCCGTGTCGATGGTTGCGCATTTTTGGGCCATGTTTTTGAAGGACATGCAAAGCAATCTGAAAAAAACCTTAAAGGTGTTGTTGATAGTGCACTACACTATTTGAACGCTCCGTTTCTTCATGGCGGAAGAACCCCCTTTGGCATAGATGCAGCCGGTTTTGTGCAAATGGCCTACCGAACCAATGGATTTGATTTGAAAAGAGATGTGGAGGCCCAATCACTGCACGGATACCCACTTAGTTTTATCGAGGAAAGCGAACCGGGCGACCTGGCCTTTTTTGACAACAAAGACGGGGTAATAGACCATGTGGGAATCATTCTTCCTGAAAACCACATTATACACGTTTATGGCAAGGTGCGTATTGACCGTTTAGACCATACCGGCATTTTCAATTCTGAGACCAATCGTTATACCCATTCGCTTCGGGTCATTAAAAAAATGGCATAAAAAAACCCTGGCGACTGTAGTCAGCTGTCAGGGTTTTTCGTGTTGAAAAGTAGTGGATGGGTTTACTCGCCCATCAATTTTTTGATTCTCATGAAGTTCTCTGTATCACCCAAAGCTCCATATATATTCTTCAATTGCGCAAGAATACTTTCGTTGTCGGCATTGGTTTCAAGTGCCTTCTCTAAAATCTTGGCACCTTCTAAAAACAGCTCGTCTTTTTTCTTCTTCAGTTCTTCATATCGCTCGGTATCGGCCCTTGAAGTGCCCAATGTGTTCATTTCGTCGATAAGGGCGTTGCCTTCGTTCACATAGGTCGTTGAAAGGTTCAAAAGGGCGTTCACATAATTAGGGTCTACCTCTAGTGTTTTTTTATAGGCCTCCCGTGCCTCTTCAATATTGCCCTGCTCCATGTTGATTACACCTATGTTGTATAGCAGGTCCGGATTGTCTGGTGCCATTTCAGAGGCTTGGGCCATTAGTTCCTTGAACTTTTCTTTGTCGCCCATGGTGTAGTACAGGTTGGCCTTGTTCAATACCAAATTCACATCATTGGGATTGTCCCTAATTGCATCCTCATAAGCCTCAAGGGCTTTTTCGTTTTGCCCTTGCTGTTGGTAGATCAGCGCAATATTTTTTACGATCTCAGCCCTTTTCGAAGGGGTCTTTTCTTCTTTGAAATCCTTGTACGCATTTGATTTTCTGTAAAGCTCGTATTCTTGGGCACTCATCTCAACGGTTTCTCCGCTGGCAACTTCGGTGGCAGAGTATAGCGTTTCACTGCCATCGTAATTCAACTCTTTGAGCTCATTATAATAGGCCAAGGCCTCATCATAATGCCCACCACTTACGGCACTGCTGGCAGCGTAGTAGAGATAAACGGTGTCTTTAGGGCTAAGCTTGTAGCTCATATAGAGTTTTTCTGCAGCTTCCTTGTATTTTTCATTCTTGTTGTCGTCAACCGCGGCATTCACCAAATCACTGGTTATCTGGGCCAGTTTTTGCCTTGCCTCATCAGAATATTTGGCTTTTCCACTGGCCTCTTCCACAGCAATTGCTTTTTGGTACGATTCAATGGCAGGTTCAAATGCCCCTGCATCGCCTTTTTGCGCTAGGTCGAAATGGATATTGCCCTTTACAAAGTAGTACTGGGCCTGTACCCTTTCGTCGGCCCCTTCAATAGTTGATGCGGCACCTTCCAAGGCTGATTTTGCCGCGGCCGCATCACCGCTTTTCAAAGCCTTCTCCGCAGCTTTGATTTCGCTTTTTTGTGCAAAACCCACCGTTGTGGCCAACAAAGTGAGCGCTATTAAAATTCGAGTTTTCATCATTAATTCAATTTATATTTAGTGTTTATCGATTATTTTTCTGATTCGCCCTTATCAGTATCAAGAGCCGTGCCATCTTCGCTTTGCACTTCTATATTGCGCAATTCGCTATCGTCAACCGCATCTTCATCTTTCATGACTTTTGCTACCGCGGCAATGGAATCTTTATCTTTTAGATTGATCAATTTAACGCCTTGCGTGGCGCGGCCCATTACCCTCAAGTCTTCGACACTCATACGAATGGCGATTCCAGATTTATTGATGATCATCAGATCATCAGAGTCGCTTACATTTTTAATGGCGACCAAGTTTCCGGTTTTTTCGGTGATGGATATGGTCTTCACACCTTTGCCGCCCCTATTGGTAATGCGGTAATCGTCAATGTTCGAGCGTTTTCCATATCCGTTTTCAGAGACCACAAGAATATCGTCTTCGAAGTTGTTGACCGAGACCATGCCGATTACCTCGTCATCTTCATTGGCCAAGGTAATGCCCCGTACACCGGCTGCGTTTCTTCCCATGGGCCTTGTCTTGCTTTCTTCGAAACGTATGGCCTTGCCTGATTTCAGACCTAGGAGTATTTGGCTGGTTCCTGTTGTCAATTTGGCCTCTAGCAGTTCATCGTCTTCACGAATATTGATGGCGATGATGCCGTTTTGTCTTGGACGTGAATATTGCTCCAATGAGGTTTTCTTAACGGTACCCTTTTTGGTGGCCATGATAACGTAGTGCGAGTTCACGTAATCTTCGTCTTTCAGGTCACGGGTACAGATAAAGGCCTTGACCTTGTCATCTTGCTCGATGTTGATAAGGTTTTGGATGGCCCTTCCTTTCGATGTTCTGCTGCCCTCTGGAATTTCATAGACACGCATCCAGAAACACTTGCCCTTTTGTGTAAAAAAGAGCATGTACTGGTGATTGGTGCTGACGAAAAGATGCTCTAAAAAGTCTTCGTTTCGTGTTGAGGAAGCTTTTTGGCCCACCCCGCCACGGTTTTGTGTCTTGTATTCAGACAGGGGTGTTCTTTTGATATACCCTGCGTGCGATATGGTGATCACGACCTGCTCATCGGGAATCATATCTTCGATGCTCAAATCGCCACCTGCATAATTAATTTCTGAGCGGCGTGGGTCACCATACTTGTCCTTGACCTCGCGAAGTTCGTCTTTGATGATTTCCATTCGACGCTCTTTCTTCGCTAGAATGTCTTTTAAATCTTCTATGGTCTTTATAAGGTCATCGTATTCTTCGCGAAGTTTGTCTTGCTCAAGACCGGTCAATTGTCGCAAGCGCATTTCTACGATGGCCTTGGCCTGGACCTCGGTCAGCTTGAATCGTTCTATCAGATTGTTTCTGGCGTCCTCAACATTTGACGAAGCCTTTATGATTTCGATTACCTCGTCGATATTATCTGAGGCAATGATCAAGCCTTCTAGAATGTGGGCGCGGTCTTCTGCTTTCTTAAGCTCGAATTTGGTTCGCCTGACCACCACTTGGTGACGGTGCTCTACAAAATGGTGGATGATTTCCTTTAGGTTCAGCAATTGTGGCCTACCGTTCACCAGCGCAATGTTGTTTACGCTAAATGACGATTGTAGGGCCGTATACTTGAACAAGGTGTTCAAAACAATGTTGGGTATGGCATCTCGCTTCAATACGTAGACAATGCGCATACCTTTTCTGTCAGACTCATCCCTGATGGTTGAAATACCATCGATTTTTTTATCGTTGATAAGGTCGGCCGTTTTCTTGATCATCTCGGCCTTGTTGACTTGATAAGGTATTTCGGTGACTATGATGCACTCCCTTCCCTGAATTTCTTCAAACGTGGCCTTGGCCCTCATTACAACCTTGCCGCGGCCGGTATGGAATGCCTCTTTGACCCCATCGTAGCCATAGATGATGCCCCCGGTCGGAAAATCAGGGGCCTTGATGTGCTGTATGAGTTCATCTATCTCAATATCGTTATTGTCGATATAGGCAATGGTACCATCGACCACCTCTGAAAGGTTGTGCGGGGGCATGTTGGTGGCCATACCTACGGCAATACCGGAAGCCCCGTTTACCAATAGGTTGGGTATTTTGGTGGGCAGTACCGTTGGCTCTTCGAGCGAATCGTCAAAGTTGAGTTGGTGATCGACCGTATCTTTGTCAATGTCTGCCAACATTTCATCGGCAATCTTTCGCATGCGCGCCTCGGTATATCGCATTGCGGCAGGACTATCGCCATCGATAGACCCAAAGTTACCTTGACCGTCGATGAGCATATAGCGTAGGCTCCATTCTTGGGCCATACGAACCATTGTGTCGTATACCGAGGTATCGCCATGTGGGTGGTACTTACCTAAGACCTCACCGACGATACGGGCCGATTTTTTATGGGAACTGCTTGAACGCACACCCAATTCGTGCATACCGTATAGTACCCTTCGGTGTACGGGTTTCAGTCCATCCCTGACATCTGGCAGGGCACGTGACACAATGACCGACATCGAATAGTCGATGTAGGCAGATTTCATCTCATCCTCAATGTTGATGGGTATCAATTTTTCTCCTTCAGCCATGCTTAAAGTCCTATTGTTTTATGGGGTTAAAACATCGGGGCAATATACGCAAATTCGCCCCTTTAACAGAATTCGAAAAACACTTTATTCAAAATTTTATCAACACTTTTTCGAAAGTTTTTTGGCAACTTAACTTCGTTAAAAAATCATAAAAAGTTCCTTTTTTTCGTGATTTCGCCCAAGTTTGTCGAATAAGGGTACAGTATTTGTCTGACGTATGGTAAGTTTTATTAATTTTAATTGCTGAAAAGAAAATTTATGGATGACAATTTCTCACCAAGGGTAAAAGACGTTATTGCTTACAGCAAGGAAGAGGCGCTGAGGCTCGGCCACGACTTCATTGGAACCGAGCATTTGATGTTGGGCCTTCTGCGCGATGGAAATGGCAAGGCAATCAATATACTTGACGCTCTTGATGTGGATCTGGACCACCTTAGAAGAAAGGTGGAAATATTGAGTCCGGCGAATCCAAGTGCCGGTACCACACAAAAAGACAAAAAGAACCTTCATTTGACCAGGCAGGCTGAAAGGGCGTTGAAGACGACCTTTCTTGAGGCCAAGCTTTTTCAGAGTTCTTCCATCAATACAGCACATTTACTTCTTTGCATACTTCGCAACGAGAACGATCCGACCACAAAACTCTTGCATAAATTAAAGGTCGATTATGACAATGTCAAAGAGCAGTTCAAATCGATGATTACCAGCGAAGATGACTACGCAGATTCGCCCAAATCAGAATCCTTCCCAAGTGATCCTGATGATACGGGCGATTCTAGGGATGCTGGTTTTGGTGCGGGCAGTGCCCAAAAGGGAAACAAAAAATCAAAAACGCCGGTCCTCGACAATTTTGGCCGTGATTTGACCCAATTGGCCGAGGAGAACAAATTGGACCCAGTTGTTGGACGAGAGAAAGAGATTGAACGGGTTTCACAGATTCTGAGCCGAAGAAAGAAAAACAACCCTTTGTTGATTGGTGAGCCCGGCGTAGGCAAGAGTGCCATTGCCGAGGGGCTCGCGCTACGTATCATAAACAAAAAGGTATCCCGAATACTATACAACAAACGGGTGGTTACGTTGGATTTGGCCTCGTTGGTAGCGGGCACAAAGTACCGGGGCCAGTTCGAAGAGCGCATGAAAGCGGTCATGAACGAATTGGAGAAGAACGATGACATTATTTTGTTCATCGATGAGATACATACCATTGTTGGTGCCGGTGGTGCCACAGGAAGCCTTGATGCATCCAATATGTTCAAACCTGCATTGGCCCGGGGCGAGATCCAATGTATCGGTGCCACCACCCTTGACGAATATCGACAGTATATAGAAAAGGATGGGGCCCTGGAGCGTCGTTTCCAAAAGGTTATGGTCGAACCCACCACGGTCGAAGAGACCATAGAGATATTGATGAATATCAAGGGCAAATACGAAGACCATCATAATGTCAACTATACCGATGAGGCCATTGTGGCCTGTGTGAAGTTGACCAATCGTTATATGACCGATCGGTTTTTGCCAGACAAGGCCATCGATGCCCTTGACGAAGCTGGCTCACGGGTGCACATCGTCAACATGGATGTGCCCAAGCAGATTCTTGAGCTTGAGCAGAAGCTCGAGGAAGTCAGGGAGTTGAAGAACAGCGTGGTCAAGAAACAGAAATATGAGGAGGCCGCAAAGCTGAGGGATGACGAGAAGCGCTTGGAGAAAGATCTGGCCTTGGCACAAGAACGATGGGAGGAAGAAAGCAAATTACACCGTGAGACCGTAGATGAAGAAAATGTGGCCGATGTCGTATCGATGATGAGCGGTGTGCCCGTCAACAGAATTGCACAGACCGAAAGCAATAAGTTGGCTGAGTTGCCCGAATTGATAAAGGGCCATGTTATCGGCCAAGACGAGGCTGTCATTAAAGTAGCGAGGGCCATTCAACGAAACAGGGCCGGCCTTAAAGATCCCAACAAGCCTATCGGTTCCTTTATTTTCTTGGGCCAGACAGGTGTTGGTAAGACGCAGTTGGCCAAGATTTTGGCGAAAGAACTTTTTGATTCAGAAGATGCGCTCATCCGTATCGATATGAGCGAGTACATGGAGAAATTTGCCATCTCGCGATTGGTCGGAGCGCCTCCGGGGTATGTGGGCTATGAAGAAGGTGGCCAGTTGACCGAGAAGGTGCGTAGAAAACCATATTCGGTAATATTGTTGGATGAGGTAGAGAAAGCCCACCCTGATGTGTTCAACATGCTCTTGCAGGTATTTGACGACGGTTACCTTACCGATAGTTTGGGTCGCAAGATCGATTTTAGAAACACGATAATTATCATGACCTCGAACATCGGGGCCAGACAATTAAAAGATTTCGGACAGGGAGTTGGTTTCGGTACTGCTGCCAAAAAAGCACAGGCCGATAGCCACCAAAAGAGCGTGATCGAGAATGCTTTGAAAAAAGCTTTTGCGCCAGAGTTCTTGAACCGAATAGATGATGTGATCGTGTTCAACCCATTGGAACGGGAAGACATACACAAAATCATCGATATCGAACTCAACAAGCTCTATAAACGGATCAAGGATATCGGCTATGATCTAAACCTGACCGAAAAGGCCAAAGATTATATCGCCGATAAGGGCTTCGACAAGCAGTACGGTGCCCGACCCCTAAAAAGGGCCATTCAAAAGTATATCGAAGATGCCCTGGCAGAAGAAATTGTAAATTCGAACCTACAAGAGGGCGATAGTATCTTTATGGATCTTGACGAAAAGAAAGACGAATTGACCATTAAGATCAAAAAGGCCAAGAAGTCTTCTAAAACAGAGTAAATAACAACAGTATAACGCCATGTAAAGCCCCAATTTTTTGGGGCTTTTTGTTTTCTTTTCTATGTCATTTGTAAGAATAATTGATGGTTTCTGTGTTTTCGGGGTAGCATATACGATTTTTTGGTTGTTGGTCTAAAATTTTTCGCCACCCACGGGCGCTCTCCTACATTCGCAAAGACACTATTAGCGTATGGGAATGAATGTGGGGTATAACAAGAAAACGATCATTGTAAAAGAATATCAGCTCGATATTGGAACCGTTCAGGTTTTTGATGATTACATAGTATCTACCTTTGATGATGGGGCCACCCTGACTTTGGAGCGGGCTTACCAAATAATTGGAATTTCAGAGATTCATTTTAGGGGCAGACCATTCGGTTATATTAGCTTGCGAAAAAACTCATATGCCCTAGACCCAATTATCTACACCTATTTGAGGGGTCTTGAAAACCTAAAGGCCTTTGCCATCGTTTCAAAAAAGGAAATAGACATGCACAACTTCAAGATAGAGAAGTTGTTTTACAAAAGACCTATGGAATTCTTCATTGAGTTTGAGAATGCCGTGGCTTGGGTCAAAAAGCGAGTCAAATCAAAAAAATCGAAGAAATAAAACCTTAGTCCCCAGATGGGGCCTCTTCTTCTTGTTTTGTGCTGAACAAAGCCATAAATGCATTGCCTATATTGTTTATGATACTTGAGGCGGTAACGGCCTCATATCCTTTTTGCGAGGCTTCGATGTCTCCAGCTAGCCCATGTATGAATACGCCAAAGATAGCCGCATGAAGCGCAGGATATCCCTGTGATAAGAGTCCTGTGAGCGTACCGGTCAAAACATCGCCACTGCCCGCGGTGGCCATTCCGGGGTTGCCCGTGGAATTTATATAGCCCTTGCCATTATAGATTACGATGGTATGTGCCCCTTTGACCACAACAATACAATCATGCTCTTTTGAAAAGGCCATGGTTTTCTTCAATTTGTCAAAATCATCCTTCCATGTGCCCAAAAGACGTTTTAACTCTCCTTCGTGGGGCGTCAAAATTGTCTGTGGGGGAAGTTTTTTCAACAGTCCCGGCTGTTTGGCCAAAATATTGATGCCATCGGCATCTATTACCAGTGGGGTCTTGTTTTTCTCTAAAAATTCAGAAACGGCATGTACGGTGCCGGTTTCGGTACCCAAACCCATTCCCAGGCCAATGACGGTAGGCTCAAACGGAATTTTTATTTTTTTTACATGGTCGTCTCCGTCATCGGTAACAACCATTGCTTCCGGAACGGCGGTTTGAAGCACTCCATAACCACATTCCGGTATATAGGCCGTTACAAGTCCGCTGCCGATGTTCAGACTGGCTTTGGTGGAAAGCACCACTGCCCCGATCTTGCCATAACTGCCCCCCATGATGACCGAGTGCCCAAAACTTCCTTTATGTGCAAATTTCTCTCGTGGAATATAGAGTGGTACTATATCAGACTTTGTAATAAACTGGTAGTCCGTTTCAGTTTCCTCAAGATATTGGGCATCCAGGCCGATATCGACAATTTCCCATTGGTTCACAAAAATACCCGTTTGTGGCAGAAAGAAAGACAGCTTGGGCGCCTGTATGGTGAGCACGTAGTTCGCTTCGACCACCGCTTCAAGGTTTTCGGGCACCCTGTCTGAATAAAGTCCCGAAGGCACATCAACAGAAAGAGTAAAAGCCCCTGAGGAATTAATGTGTTTGATCAGATGGGCCACCCAACCCTCGGGCTCTCTGTTAAGCCCAATGCCGAAAATGGCATCGATGACAATATCGCTTTCGTGTACTTTGGGCAAAGTACTTTTTTCGCTGAGGAAATCTGGCCATATTTTTTGGTCTTTCAGACGTTCAAGATTGATCAGAAAATCTTTGGAACGCTTTTCACTATAGTTGACCACATGCACATGAACATTGTAGCCATGTTCGTGTAAGTGTCTGGCCAAGGCAATGCCGTCGCCACCATTGTTGCCGATACCGCAGAATAGGTGAATCTTGACCGATGTGCCCCGTAGGCGTTCGTGCAGCCATTGGAACAATCCGGTAGCGGCACGCTCCATAAGGGCTTCGCTCGATATTTGCTGATTTTTGATTGTCAATTTATCAGCTTTATAGATTTGTGCTGCGCTAAAAATTTTCATTTATCAAATTAAAGGTGGCCTAAGTGCCGAATTCGTAAAAATACTTTGCATGGTTTGCCAAGGAGGTCAAAAATACTACATTTGGTACTTCAACGTAACCATGAACAGACTCTTCTCATATACAGGCCTATATTCAAAACAGGTGGTTGCCACGACCACCAAAGTCTTCTTTACTACCCCCTTGGGGTAGTCGTTTTATAGTTTTTCGTCCAAGATAAGCCTGTAGCGTATAATTTCCGTTCTAAAAAACACATCATGAAAGTATTGAAATTTGGGGGCACTTCAGTTGCCAACGCAGCCAACATACAACGTGTAAAATCGATTGTCGAAAACACCAAGTCGGATAGGGTGTTTGTGGTGGTGTCGGCATTGGGTGGTATCACAGATCTTTTAATGGAAGCCTTGAATCGGGCTTCAAAGAATGACAAAGGCTATGCCCAGGTATTGGAAGCCATAGAGAAAAGGCACCTTGAAACGGTCAAGGCGCTTTTTCCACCGCAGGCCCAAAGCGCTATTTTGGGTAAGGTAAAGACTGATTTAAATGCTCTTGAATCGATGGTAGAGGGTGCTTTGATGATAGGTGAGATTACCCCTGGTCTATCTGATAAAGTGGTGTCACATGGCGAGTTGTTGTCGTCTTTCATTATTGCTGAGTTTCTGAAAAAGGATGGTCTGGATGCTATTTTCAAAGATAGCCGCGAGCTTATCGTCACCGACGAAACACATGGCAGGGCCACTGTTTACTTTAATGAGACCCAAAAGAACTGCAAAGATTTTTTTAATGGCACATCACAAAAAATTGTGGTACTGCCGGGTTTTATTGCCGCCTCAAAGTCTGGAAAGATAACCACGTTGGGCCGAGGGGGTTCAGACTATACCGCGGCGATTTTGGCCGGGGCATTGGATGCAGAAGTGCTTGAGATTTGGACAGATGTCAGCGGTATGTTCACGGCTAATCCGAAACTGGTAAAGCAGGCCAAGTGCATCGAACATATTTCCTTTGAAGAAGCCATGGAACTTTCCCATTTTGGTGCCAAGGTACTCTATGCCCCGACCATACAGCCAGTGCTCGCGAAGGCAATTCCCATACACATAAAAAACACGTTTGCCCCAGAAGATACAGGTACCTTGATTTCAAAAAACCAAAACGGCGGTGGTAAAACCGTAAAGGGCATAAGCCATGTCGGTAATATCACATTGTTGTCTCTTGAGGGTCCGGGCATGGTGGGCATTCCGGGTATTTCCAAACGCTTTTTTGAAACCTTGTTTCTTGAGAACATCAGTGTGGTATTGATTACCCAAGCATCGTCTGAACATTCGATTTGTGTGGGCATTTCAGATATTGATGCCGAAAAGGCAGAAAAGGCAGTGAACGATGCATTTGAACTTGAAATTAGCGCCAAACGCATAAAACCTGCCATTGTTGAGAGCGATTTGGCCATCATCGCCTTGGTGGGCGATAACATGAAAAACCATCAAGGCCTGAGTGGAAAAATGTTCAGCGCCCTAGGCAAGAACAATGTGAATATTCGGGCCATTGCACAGGGGGCCTCAGAGCGAAATATCTCGGCCGTTATTGGTAAGGAAGATGTAAAAAAGGCACTCAACACACTTCACGAAGCGTTTTTTGAAGAGCAGGTCAAACAACTGAATCTGTTTATCATCGGGGTGGGAAATGTGGGTTCGCGCTTATTGCAACAGTTGCAGCAACAGAAAAAGTACCTTAAAAAGGAGTTGAAGTTGAACGTTCGTGTCATTGGCCTGTCCAATTCGAGCAAAATGGTCTTTGATGAGGACGGACTCGATCTAAGGCAATGGACCGAATTGCTAGATCATGGCCAACACGCCGACCCCAATCTTTTTTTCAAGGCCATTAAAAAGCTGAACTATCGCAACAGTATTTTAGTGGACAATACCGCTAGTGAAAGTGTGGCCAACAGTTATGGTGACTTTCTCAAAGAGAGTATTTCAGTGGTGACCTGCAACAAAATTGCTTGTTCATCAGACTACGCCCACTACAGTAAATTGAAGCAATTGTCGAAAGAATACAATGCACCCTTTTTGTTCGAGACCAATGTAGGTGCCGGCCTGCCCATCATAGATACCTTAAAACATTTGATTGCTTCCGGTGACAAGGTACACAAGATCCAAGCGGTTCTTTCGGGCAGTCTAAACTTTGTGTTCAACAACTTCAGCAGTGATGTAACTTTCCATGATATTGTAAAAAAGGCGCAGGAAGGTGGATACACCGAGCCGGACCCAAAAATTGATTTAAGCGGAATCGATGTGATGCGAAAGATTCTGATTTTGGCCAGAGAAAGTGGGTATCAATTGGACATCGATGATATAGAGAACGAATCTTTTTTGCCTGAGGAAAGCCTTCGGACAAGTTCAAATGACGAATTTTTTGCCTCCTTGAAAAGGTACGAGTCACATTTTCAAAACATCTATCAACAGGCAACCTCGAAAAAATGTAGATTGAAATATGTGGCCCAATTTGAAGATGGCAAGGCCAGGGTCGGATTGCAGCACATTCCCGAAGGGCACGATTTCTATAATTTGGAGGGAAGTGACAACATCGTATTGTTCTATACCGATAGATATATCGACCAACCATTGATCATCAAAGGGGCAGGGGCAGGGGCTGATGTTACCGCTTCGGGTATTTTTGCCGATATTGTAAGGATAGGAAATTTCTAAAGATGTTTATCTGTTTAAGAGTTTATAAGTTAAAAGTGGCAATAACCCCTTTGAAGCTTGACCTGAACGCAGGCGAAGCGGGAGAGTAGTAAGGGGTATGTCTTACTTTGCAATTCACCTATAAAAATGAGTAAAGACGAAATCAAAATATTTTGTCCGGCAACCATCGCCAACGTCTCTTGCGGATTTGATGTGCTCGGTCTCGCTTTGGATGGAGTGGGTGACGAGATGGTTGTGCGAAAAACGGACCAAAGAGGTGTGTCAATCAAAAAGATAACTGGGCAAGACCTGCCCCTTGATCCCCAAAAAAATGTTGCGGGTGCTGCGGTACTCGCATTGCTCGATGCATATGATGGCGATGCAGGTTTCGAAATAGAAATCGATAAACGCATAAAACCAGGAAGTGGTATCGGCAGTAGTGCGGCCAGTGCGGCCGGGGCCGTTTGGGCCGTGAACCAATTATTGGGTAACCCGTTTACAAAACTTCAATTGGTGGCATTTGCCATGCAAGGTGAAAAAGTGGCCAGTGGGGTTGCCCATGCCGATAATGTGGCCCCGGCAATCTACGGCGGCTTTACCTTGGTTAGAAGTTACCACCCGTTGGATGTGGTGGCACTTCCGTCTCCCAAAGAATTGTATGCAATCGTGATCCATCCGCAGATAGAAATCAAGACGGCCGATTCACGAAAGGTTATCAAGGCCAACATATCCCTTGAAAAGGGCATCAAGCAATGGGGCAATTTGGCAGGTCTGGTAGCAGGGCTCTTCACAGAAGATTATGATTTAATCGGACGTTCTTTGGAAGACCATATCATAGAACCCATCAGGTCGATTTTGATTCCTGGGTTTGATGACATCAAGGCAGCTTCTATGGCTGCAGGGGCATTGGGATGCGGTATATCAGGGTCGGGCCCCTCTATTTTTGCCCTGAGCAAAGGGATCGACAAAGCCCAAAACGTCGCAGCCGCGATGAAGGACACCTATCAAAAATTGAATGTTGATTTTGATGTACATGTTTCTAAAATTAATGTAGAAGGCATCAAGGTTATCAAAAAATAGACATGCGATATTTCAGTCTAAACAACAAAAATCATACGGTAAGTTTCAAAGAGGCCGTGATAAAGGGTATAGCACCTGACAAAGGGCTGTATTTTCCAGCCCGTATTGAACCGCTGCCCGCTTCGTTTTTCAAGGGTATAGAAGGTCTTTCGAACCATGAAGTCGCCTTTCGTGCCATTCGACAATTTGTGGGTGAGGACATATCGGAACAGACACTTCAGGAGATAATCACCTCGACCTTGGATTTTGAATTCCCTTTGGCAGCTATAGCAGCGAATGTTGCAGCATTGGAACTTTTTCATGGCCCCACCATGGCCTTTAAAGATGTTGGTGCGCGATTTATGGCCAACTGTCTGGGGCACTTTTCAGAGCGCTCCAATAATGAAGTAACGGTTTTGGTGGCTACCTCGGGCGATACGGGCGGTGCCGTGGCCAATGGTTTTTTAGGGGTCGAAGGGGTTAAAGTGGTGATTCTTTACCCAAGTGGCAAGGTCAGCGACATTCAAGAACGCCAACTGACCACTTTGGGGCAAAACATTACGGCCATGGAGGTTTCAGGTACCTTTGATGATTGCCAGCGCATGGTAAAAGATGCCTTTTTGGATGAGGACATCACCAAAAGCACAAAGCTAACCTCGGCCAACAGCATCAATATAGCCCGTTGGCTGCCCCAAATGTTCTATTATTTATTTGCGTACCGGGATTCAAAAAAGCGGGGAAAGGATATTGTGTTTTCGGTGCCCAGTGGAAATTTTGGCAACATCTGTGCGGGCATGATGGCCCAGCGTTTGGGCATGCCGGTCAAGCATTTTGTGGCCGCGACCAATGTCAATGATGTAGTGCCAAATTACATGAAGAATGCCAAATATGAGCCCAAGCCTTCGTTGGCGACTATTTCAAATGCAATGGATGTGGGTGACCCCAGCAACTTTGTTCGGATCCAAGAGCTGTTTGAAAATGACTTTGAGAGGCTGAAGCAAAATCTTTCTTCCTTTTCATTTACAGACAAAGAAACCAAGGACGCCATGTTAAAGGTACATAACAGCACAGGATATGTTATGGACCCACACGGAGCGGTGGGTTATTTGGGATTGAAAAAATATCAAGAAAAGCATCCCGATGCCTACGGAATCTTCTTGGAAACGGCCCACCCCATCAAGTTTTTGGATGTGGTAAAGGAGACCCTCAACGTTTCGCTGGGGCTTCCATCGCAAATTGAAAGGGTGATGGACAGAAAGAAGCATTCTATCCCAATAAACAACTACGAAGAGTTGAAAGATTTTTTGGTGCCATAGGGTTTCGAATCTATCTGTAAAAATCTTCTAAAACGTTGTGGCCAATTCTTTCATACAACAATATTTCAATACATTTGCGCAGCTAATCAAAGTACATGAAAACGACTGCACTGAATGGGACACACAAGGCACTTGGGGCCAAAATGGTTGAATTTGCCGGGTATGAAATGCCAGTTTCTTACGAAGGGGTAAAGGCTGAGCACGAGACGGTTCGAAAGGCTGTGGGGGTGTTCGATGTCTCTCATATGGGCGAGTTCTTGATCGAAGGCCCAAAGGCACTCGATTTGATCCAAAAGGTTACCTCCAACGATGCCTCGAAATTGACCATAGGCAAGGCGCAGTACAGCTGTCTGCCGAATGAGGTGGGCGGTATTGTTGACGACCTGATCGTTTACAGGGTCAAAGAAGAGACGTATCTCTTGGTTGTCAATGCTTCGAACATTGAAAAGGATTGGAATCACATATCAAAATACAATAAGGATATAGGTGCAGAGATGCGCAACATCTCTGACGGATACTCACTTTTGGCCATTCAAGGCCCAAAAGCGGTGGAGGCCATGCAGTCGTTGTCATCCATCGACCTGTCGGATATCAAATTTTACAATTTTGTAGTAGGTGATTTTGCCGGTATTGAACACGTGATAATTTCCGCAACCGGCTACACCGGTTCAGGCGGATTTGAAATTTATTGCAAAAATTCAGAGGTCAAACAAGTTTGGGACAAGGTACTGGAAGCCGGTGCCGATTTTGGAATCAAACCCATTGGGTTGGCAGCCCGAGACACCTTGCGACTTGAAATGGGTTATTGCCTCTATGGAAACGATATCGACGACACCACGTCGCCATTGGAGGCCGGTTTGGGATGGATCACCAAGTTCACCAAAGATTTTGTGAATTCAGAAGCCTTGGCCAAACAAAAGGAAGCGGGCGTTAGCCGAAAACTTGTGGGGTTCGAAATGAAAGAAAAGGCCATTCCCAGACATGGGTATGATATTACCGATGCACAAGGCAACAAAATAGGTAGGGTGACTTCGGGCACCATGTCGCCCTCATTGGAAAAGGGTATCGGGCTCGGGTATGTGCCTACAGCTTATTCCAAAGAAGGTGAAGAAATATTCGTGACCATTCGAAAAAAGTCGGTCCCTGCCGTTATTGTCAGACCTCCATTTTATAAAGGGTAACATTGAATGCCTGAAAAGAAGAAACGATTGGAGCGGGAGAAAGGCAAGAAAATACTGATTTTTGGGGGCAGCGGTTTTATTGGGCATGCCCTTTATAAAGAACTGTGCAATTACTTCGACACTTACGGCACATACTTTTCTAATAGGGCCTTTACTGAAAACCAGCAATTTTTCAGATATGACATGGCCGAGGATGACGTGTTCCGGATTCTACAAAAGGTAAGGCCACAATACATTATATCGGCTCTTAGGGGCGACTTTGCCGCACAGATTCAGGCACACCAACATTTGGTTGAATATGTGTCGAAATACCGATGTAAACTATATTTTTTGTCTTCTGCCAATGTGTTTGATGGCTACAGTAAATATCCATCTTACGAACATGACAAGACACTCTCTGAAAGTATTTACGGAAAACTCAAGATACGGATCGAGAATATGTTGTTGCGTTTGCCAGAACATAAGATGGCCATTTTGAGACTTCCCATGGTTTTTGGCAATACATCACCGCGCATCAAACAAATAAAAGATGCCGTTGAGAGCAATGAACCTGTTGAAGTGTTTCCCAACCTTATCTTGAATGTCACCAACGATGACCGGTTGGCGCAACAGGTACACTACATGGTCAATCGTAATAAAAGTGGCATTTTTCATTTGGGCAGTACAGATTTGATCCATCACGAAGAATTCGTAAAAGAGGTCATAAAACGTATGGGAAACTATCACCCTGTACTAAAAAGGGTTTTCACCACCAACGAAGACCGCTATATGGCGGTGCTGCCCAAGCACAATAAACTGCCGAAAAACCTTCAGTTCAATTGTCAAGAAATCATTGACCACCATTGGGCATTTGATTGACGGGGCACGGTTTCTTCCACATCTGTACTGTTCTATTTTTCTGTACCTTTATGAAAATACCTTGCCAACATGGGCAACAAGCCAGATTTTAGGGATCTATCGGCAGTTTACGTGAACTGTACGTTAAAAAAGTCGCCTCGAAAAAGCCATACCCAGGGCCTTATGGATGTCTCTATGGGAATAATGGAAAAAGAAGGTGTTTCGGTGAAGCATATCAGGGCCGTGGATCACGATATTGCTTTTGGGGTTTATCCAGACATGACCGAGCACGGTATCGAAAAGGATGAGTGGCCCACGTTGTTCGACACTATATTTGCAGCAGATATTTTGGTGTTGGGAACCCCCATTTGGTTGGGCGAGCGCTCATCTGTCTGTACACAAGTAATTGAAAGACTCTATGCCATGTCGGGCAAGCAGAACGAGAAAGGGCAGTATCTTTTTTATGGCAAGGTGGGCGGCACCGTCATAACAGGCAATGAAGACGGGGTAAAACACTGTGCCATGGGCATTTTGTATGCGCTGCAACACTTGGGCTACTCAATTCCACCACAAGCCGATTGTGGTTGGTTGGGTGAAATAGGCCCGGGACCCAGTTATTTGGATGAAGAGGCTGAGGCACATAAAAATGATTTTACCAATCGAAACACCACTTTTATGACGTACAATCTGATGCACTTGGCCAAATTATTGAAAGAGAACAACGGCTATCCCGCCTACGGAAACTCACGTGGCGATTGGGATACCGGTTCTCGGTGGGCATTTGAAAACCCTGAATATCGATAAACAAGAACCATGGAAAAACTTACCGATAGCCAAATTGAAGAAAAATTGGCAAGCCTTGAAGGATGGGCCTATGGGGATGGATGCATCCAAAAATCCTATCAATTCAAAGATTTTAAAGAAGCGTTTTCAATAATGGTGCGCATCGCCTTTGAATGTGAGGCGATGAACCATCACCCTGACTGGTCGAACGTGTACAATTCTTTGACCATACAATTGAACACCCACGATGCCAATGGGGTAACCGGGAAAGATTTTGAACTTGCCCACGCCATTGAGGATATCGTGAATGCCTGAGCAATTAAGTTTTCCGCTTTTGTTAAATTTGCGGCCGTTACATGACGTCAAATAACCATGGGAAGAGCATTTGAATTTAGAAAAGCACGAAAATTGAAACGGTGGGCGGCCATGTCAAAGGCCTTTACCCGTATTGGCAAAGACATTGTGATGGCAGTTAAGGAAGGAGGCCCCGATCCAGACACCAATGCAAGACTTCGGGCCGTTATACAGAATGCCAAGGCAGTCAATATGCCCAAAGACAATATTGAACGGGCCATCAAGCGGGCATCAGACAAGACCCAGGGCGATTATAAAGAGGTATTGTTCGAGGGCTACGGTCCGCATGGTATCGCGATTCTGATAGAGACGGCCACCGATAACAATACGCGAACCGTGGCCAACATACGAAGCTATTTTAATAAGTATGGAGGCCATTTGGGCACCTCCGGTTCTGTGGAGTTTATGTTTGACCATACCTGTAACTTTCGCATCAATGCCGAAGGTATAGACCCCGAGGAACTGGAACTGGACATGATTGATTTTGGTGCCGAGGAAGTCTTTATTGATGATGATGGCATTTTGATCTATGCCCCATTTGAGTGCTTTGGGGCCATTCAAAAAGAGTTGGAATCACGGGGCATTGAAATACTTTCCTCAGGCTTTGAGCGCATCCCCCAGGTTACTAAAGAACTTACCCCCGAACAGGTGGAAGATGTTGAAAAGCTCCTTGAAAAGATAGAGGAAGACGATGATGTACAGAACGTGTACCACACGATGAAAGAGTAAATATGTTAAAAAATATCGGTGTTATCGGGTTATGGGCTATACTTTTCTTGAACTGTACCACCCACGCCCAGCTCATTGAAGACCAGCAACAGGTTTCCGTCACTGAGAATCTTCGCTATTACCTGTATTTTCCCGAGCCTTATGAGGCCGAGCCAGAAAAAGAATTCGGACTTTTGTTATTTCTACATGGTGGAGGTGAGTCTGGCGCCAACCTTGATGAGATAAAAAAGAACGGCCCGCCCAAACTGTTGGCCGAGGGCAAACAATTTCCGTTTTTGGTGTTGGCTCCGCAAAATCCGCATAAGAAAAAGTTTTGGAACATACAGGCCGTCAACCAGTTGCTTGATTCGGTGGTGTCACGTTATAGAATCGACCCCCAACGAATATACCTGAGTGGGCTCAGCCGTGGCGGCAGTGCGGCCTGGGATATGGCGGTGCAGTATCCAAACAAATTTGCGGCCCTGGCCGTAGTCTGTGGTATGGCGCCCGTACCCTATGCGCATTGGCTCGATAAGAACATGCCGATTTGGGTGTTCCATGGTGCGGATGACCCCATTATTTCTGTGTCAGAATCAGATGCCATGGTGGCCAAACTCAAAGAAATGGGATATGATGTGCAATACAACAGATATGAAGGAGTGGGCCACGATTCGTGGACGAAAGCCTTTACCACTGAGGCACTTTACAGCTGGTTGAACGAACAAAAACGAGCGGATTGATGTTTAGATTTTCTCTCTTTGTCATGTTGGTGCTTCTCTCTTCTTGTAGGCAGCAGGTTGAAAAGAAACCGACCGAAACAAGACCGCCCGAGGTGGCAGAAAAAGATACAAAAGGCTCTGTTGGTCAAGAAGTCCAAAAGTTAAAATCCTTTGAAGGGCTGGCCGATACCACTTTTGTGCGGCTGGCAGATTTTAGCGATGATTTTGTATATGATATACGCTATGCCACAGAAAACAATTTTTTAAAGGCTAAGGTCTATGACTGTGCCGAGTGCTATACCCGTGTTAAAACGGCCAAAGCATTGATCAAGGCAAACAAAGAGTTTATATCAAAAGGCTACAGAATCAAGTTTTTCGACTGTTACCGCCCCAATTCGGTGCAGTACAAGATGTGGCAACTGGTTCCGAATCCGCAGTATGTGGCCAATCCTGTAAAGGGATCCATTCATAACAAAGGCGGGGCGGTCGATATCACGTTGGTCGATATGCAAGGCAATGAGCTTGATATGGGCACCGATTTTGACTTCTTCGGAAAAAAGGCGCACCACGACTTCACCGAATTGCCCGATGAAGTTTTGCAGAACCGTAAATTGTTGAAAGAAACCATGGAAAAACACGGATTTTGGGCCATACGAACCGAATGGTGGCACTATAACCTTTCGGCAGGAAGCAATGACAAGGTAGCGAACTTCAAATGGCCCTGCCCTAACTAGATTTTAGTGCACTTCAGTACAATTAATTTTCCATGCATATTAGTTGTAAAAAACAAGAAGGTATCGCCCCCACCCTTGATTTTGTGCTTTTTTCGAATTGTCGCCACGGCTTCCGGGAAATTTCGCACCGTAACATTGGCCTTTTCAACCCCCAATTCTTTTAAGGTCTTTTTCCCGTAGGGAATAACGGATTGTATGGCAAAACATCTTCCAGGGAAATCAATTAACCTATTTGATGTATATAAATGCGAGTGTTCATGAAGCTTTTGAATGCCAAAACGATCTGCGATCAATTTAAAGGCCCCTGCCTTTAAAATAGCAGCATTGGGCTCGTATAGAAATTTAGATGGCGGGCCAATATTGACCTTCGCATTCCTTTCTTCGGAAGGGAAAAAGGAAAAATGCTGAACACTGTCGCCCATAAGGTTTGCAGTGATTATTTGTGGTTCCTTTCGATATCCCTTTTTCAACACCCATAGCAGTTCCTTTACTTCGTTTTTTAAGGCCACCACATGTATTTTGGCCACATGCTTCAATTCTTTGGTTCCCTGTGAAATATCGAGCAGGGGAGAGGTCTTGAGCAAAACATTTGCTGTCTTTTCGAGTATGGTATCAAGATTTCCGACGATGTCGGGCTCACAGTCCTTCAAAAGAAACACGCGACCTTTTTTGTCGTCCCTTCTAGATGGATCGGCATATACCCAATCGGCCTTGCCATTGCACTCTTTTAAAAATTCCATTCCGTCTTTAGTGTGGAAGGAAACATTTTCAATCCCGAAAAGCGAAAAATTGTGAGCCACGATTTCACTTAGTTCGGCATCGATTTCACAATGGTCTACCCGCGCTATTTTATTGGAAAAAAAATAGGTGTCCACACCGAAGCCACCGGTAAGGTCGACCAGCGATTTTCCACTTACCAGCGCTGCTTTATAGGCAGCCGTGATCTCTGAGGAAGTTTGTTCGAGATTCCGTTTTTTCGGATAGTAAATACCCATTGTATTGAACCAGGTGGGGAGCTTGTCCTTGCTCTTTTTCTTACCTTCGAGCTGCTGAACGAGCTCTTGTTGCGAAATATCCTCAAAAACGGGCTTTTTAAGCAAAACTGACATGATGTCAGCATTCCATTTTTTTTCTATAAATGTCTGTACGCCAGTTTTTAATATATTTTTATTCAAACCGATGCTATAAGTTTCTGGTAAACTTCCTCACGAAACTGTTTTCGGCCAAAAACTCCTTCAAAATGACCTTTATGGCGGTGTATCCAGGTACGGCAACGATCATTCCCACAATACCGAAGAGCAGGCCGGCGATGATGATGATCAAGAAGATTTCAAGCGGATGTGAGCGAACACTATTTGAAAAAATAAACGGTTGCGAAAAGAAGTTGTCCACCAGTTGTCCGATGACCAATCCTATTAAAACATAGCCCGCTTTTGGTAAGATGACGCTGCTGAAATCCATGCCCAAATTACTGGTCATGGTAAGGGTGAGCATGATCACGCCACCGATGATGGGCCCCACATATGGGATGATGTTGAAAAGGGCGCACAGAAATGCGATGACGATGGCATTTTCGATACCGACAATGAGCAGGGTTACCGTATAGATCACAAAGAGAATGAACAACTGTAGCAATATGCCCCCGAAATAGCGCGACAGCAGTCCGTTGATCTTGTCGATTGATTTTGTCAAGTTGCTCTCTTTGTTGTCGGGCACAAAGGTGAGCAGACCGTTTTGCATCAGTTTACTGTCTTTCAAAAAGAAAAACGAAATGAAGAGTACCGAAAAAAGGCCGATGCTCAAGGTGCTGAGCACGTTCATAAACGAATTCAAAAAGTCGGGTATAAACCCTAGGTTCAGTCCTTCAAGAATGTTTTTTTCAATATCGGATTCTTCGATCATTTCATTTACATTGGCCGCGCTGGTGCCAAAGTAGTCCGTAATCTGCAGGTAGAGGGTATTCACATCGGCTTTCAGGGCCTCGAGGTCGAGCAGTGAAAGGTTTCTGCTCTGTTCGTTGATCAGGGGAACAAATAGGGCTATAATGCCCACAAAGATTCCTAGAAAGAAGACCATAGTGGCAATCACGGCAATCGTATTCGGAAACTTCAGCCGTCGCCTAAGGAATATGACGATTGGCCGGCCCAACAGTGCCACTACTGCGGCAATGGCCAAATACGCCAAGACCGAACGGATTTTATAAAGAAACAAAAGGGCCAAGTAGATGGCGGCCAAAATGGCGACCGCCTTTACGATGCCGTTGGCAATGGTATTCGAAGAGGGTTTCACATTCATGATGAAAAGACATATTCTATAATGTTCGCTCCCATTTGAAGGGCCTTGGTGCGCACTTCTTCAGGGTCGTTGTGTACTGCAGGGTCTTCCCAGCCGTCGCCCAGATCACTTTCGTATGTGTAGAGCAGTAACAAGCGGCCTTCATGAAAAATGCCAAAGGCTTGGGGCCGCTTGGCATCGTGTTCATGGATCTTGGGCAGCCCATCTACAAATTGAAAGGTTTGGTCAAAGATCGGGTGGTCTGCACCCAATTCTTCCAGTTCCTTATCTGGAAACACTTTTTTGATTTCCCTTCTGAAGTAGGGGTCCATGCCATAATTGTCATCTACATGCAGGAACCCTCCCGAAAGTAGATAGGTGCGTAGGTTTTTGGCCTCTTCGGTTGAGAAAAATACATTGCCGTGCCCCGTCATGTGCAAAAATGGAAACTGGAAAATATTGACACTGCCCACCTCGACCGTTTCAATTTTGGGATTGATATCTGTATTGATATTGGAATTGCAGAACGAAATCAAGTTTGGCAATGCGGTCGGATTTGAATACCAATCGCCACCGCCACCATATTTAAGGATACCGATTTGTTGCGAATGCCCAATGGCCGTTGCCAAGAACAAAAGAACCAAAAGGTGTAGGGAAAGCTGCCGCATTTGCATTTGATTGAATACTTTCAAATTTACGGTATTTTTTGGTTTGCCCTGTTCAGAACAGGGCCCTCAATAGTTTATCATGGCCACTATGGTACAGGCCACCAAGGCCGCTGTTTCGGTTCTGAGACGATTGGGACCCAACGACACGGGAACAAAGCCATTTTTTACGGCCAACGAAATCTCTTCTTCAGAAAAATCGCCTTCTGGCCCTATCAATATTATGACATCTTTGTCGGGCGCAACGCTACGCTTTAGCTCCATCTTGTCGCTTTCGGCGCAATGTGCGATGAATTTGAGTCCTTGATGGTCCTGCTCGACAAAGGTCTTGAAATCAACCAGTGGGTTCAATTTGGCCAAGAAAGTCTGAAGCGACTGTTTCATGGCCGATTGTATCACTTTTTGGTAGCGTTCGTGTTTGATGACCTTTCTTTCGGAACGGTCGCATAGAATGGGCGAAAATTCGTTTACCCCGATCTCGGTGGCCTTCTCCAAGAACCACTCATATCGGTCGTTCATCTTGGTGGGTGCAACTGCCATGTGAAGGCTGTGCAACCTGGGGATTGTTCTTTTTGCCTTTACGATCTGTGCCCTGCATTTCTTGGGGTCGGCGACCAAAATCTCAGCCTCGAACAAATATCCTTTTCCGTTCGTGATGGTAAGTAGGTCGCCTGCTCTTTTTCGTAAAACCTTCACAATATGTTTGCTCTCTTCAGATGAAAAGTTGAACTGTTTAGAGCTGTTGTCGAGGTCGGCATTGTAAAATAGCTGCATGGTTCAGTTTTTTAACGTGCTTTTGGCATGTTCGAGGCCTAGTTCGATATAGTAATGTAGTGCCTGCTCTGTGGTGCATCCTTCTGGCGACACAAATACAAACTCTTTCATCGGACGCTTGGTAAAGTCCATGGGCCTTACGTGTGGTTTTTGCAGTGCAGCTGGCATTTTTGCCTCTACAACACGAATCATCAGGTCATCTTTTACGATACCCACCGTCATTTTTCCTTTATAGAGATAGGCAATGCCGCCAAACATCTTTTTTTCCTCGAATTTTTCAGGAAAGCTTTTTAGGGCGGCACTGATGCGTCTGGCAAATTCTTGGTTGTAGGGCATGGTTCTAGTTGTCGTATCGGTTCATTTTTCTGTACTGTGCCACCCATTGAAATAGTTGTTGCACAACATTTCTCTGAGTAATAAGAATTTCTTTGGGGCAGGCTGCCCAAAATGAAAATCAGGTGCATATGTATGCATCAGCCATCAATGGCATACCGGGCTTTGGCGGCAATGGCCTGATTGCTGAAATCACCCTCAATATATTTTAAATAACCCACAATGCCAATCATCGCGGCATTATCGGTGCAATACTCGAATTTGGGGATAAAGGTTTTCCACCCTAGGTTTTCCTCTGCTTCTTTCAGGCGGGCCCTGATGCCTGAATTGGCCGCCACCCCGCCTCCGATGGCAATTTGTATGATGCCCGTTTGTTTTACGGCCATCGCGAGTTTTTCCATTAGAATCTCTAAAATGGTGTGCTGTATAGACGCACAGATATCATAAAGGTTCTCTTTAATAAATTTGTCGTTTTTTTGGGTTTCCCGCTGCACAAAATATAGAATGCTGGTTTTTAAACCACTGAAGCTGAAATTGAGTCTGTCCACCTTTGGCTTCGGAAAATCGAATGCATTGGGATTCCCTTGTTGGGCATATTTATCGATCAATGGTCCGCCAGGATAGGGCAGCCCCAATAGCTTGGCACTTTTGTCAAAGGCCTCGCCGACGGCATCGTCAAGCGTTTCACCTAAAATTTCCAAATCGAAATACCCCTTCACCAAGACAATCTGTGTGTGCCCTCCACTAATGGTCATGGCCAAAAAGGGAAAGTTTGGTCGGGCACTGTTTTCGTCCGCTATAAAGTGTGCCAAAATATGTGCCTGCATATGGTTGACCTCGATCAAGGGTATGTTTAGTCCGAGGGCCATTGACTTGGCAAACGAAGTACCCACCAAAAGAGAACCGAGCAGGCCGGGCCCACGTGTAAAGGCTATGGCCGAAAGCTGTTTTTTGTCGATATTTGCCATGGCCAGTGCCTGGTGCACTACGGGAACGATGTTTTGTTGGTGTGCCCTTGATGCCAATTCAGGCACCACCCCCCCGTATTGCTCATGTATTTCTTGTGAGGCCACCACATTGCTCAGCACTTTGTCATTGAACAAAATAGCGGCTGAAGTGTCATCACAGGACGATTCAATGGCCAAGATGTATTTTTTTTCGGCAATCATTGGTATTTGGAACAAAAATTGGTCGTACAAAGATAAAACAATGCCCTATCAAAAAGCTTCGTAAAATACTTGTCAGAACGGTTTTGGTTATTCTGCTGTTGGCAGTGTTGGGCTCGTTGGTATTGTCGCTTCCGGTGGTGCAGACCTCACTGGCCAAAAAAGTCACCGATAGGATCAACGAAGATTTTGGCACCAACATCAGTATAGAAAGGGTGCAGCTCTCGCTGCTATCATTGAACACCGGCCTCAAGGGGATCTATATTGAAGACTACAAAAAAGATACCCTTATCTATGTACAAAAGCTCTCCACCTCGATCTTAAACCTTCGGGGCATGGCCAATAACAAGATGGAATTTGGCGATATTGAGGTCAACGGCCTGTATTTGAACCTGAAAACATATCAGGATGAGGACTTTACCAATCTGGACGTCTTTATCGATAAATTGGATGATGGCAAGCCCCGCGACCCGGGTACACCCCCATTTTTTCTGTCTTCCTCAGAAATCAATATTGCCGATAGCCGTTTTAAACTATCAGACGAGAATACCGAGCCGGTTGAGCAATTGCATTTTAAGCAACTCGCCATATTGGCCCATGATTTTCAGATTTTGGGGCCAGATGTAACGACAAAAATCGAGGCCTTGTCTTTTTTGAGCAAGCGCGACATGCACCTTGAAAAACTTTCTGCCGAGTTTACCTACACCAAACAACAGATGCGTTTTGATTCGCTGTTCATAAAAACTCCCGAATCGGCATTGCAAGGCGGCCTGGTTTTCAAGTATGACCGCGAAGATTTAAAAGACTTTCTTGATAAGGTACAGGTCGAGGGCCATTTTGAGGAATCGACCGTGGCATTCAATGAAATCAATAAGTACTTTAACGAGTTTGGCACCAACAAGGTGGCCACTTTTACCATGCAAGTTTCAGGTGTTCTTAACAATCTGGATATTGATGGACTGATTCTTAGGTCTGACAATACCGGTATCCGCGGAAATTTCAATTTTCGCAACATGTTTACCGAACAGGCGCCCTTTGTTATGAATGCCGAGATGGAAGATGTAACCTCAAGTTACTATGAGCTAAGAAGCCTGTTGCCCCAAATTTTGGGAGAGAACACCTTGCCCACTTCGTTTCGAAAGTTCGGGCAGTTTACCGTACGTGGCGATGCAGAGGTAACCGAAAGTTCCATCGACGCCCAGGTAAACCTGCATACAGCCATCGGAAGCACCTATTCGAACCTGCAGATGACCAATATCGACAATATCGATGATGCCTCATATTTGGGGTTCATTTCATTGATGGATTTTGATTTGGGAGACTTTATAGATGACCCCAATTTTGGCAAAACAACTCTCGATGTGAATGTAGAGGGCAAGGGCTTTATCGCTGAATACCTGAATACTGAGGCCATTGGCGATATATACAGCCTCGAGTTCAATGGGTACAACTACCAGAACATAAAGGTTTCGGGAATTTTAAAAAATCAATTGTTTGACGGTACACTGCTGGTCAACGACAAAAATTTCAGGTTCGATTTTAAAGGTTTGGCTGATTTTAGCGAAGAGCAAAATACCTTCAACTTTATTGCCGATGCCGACTACGCCAATCTCAAGGCGATGAACTTTATCGATGACAGTGTGGCCATTTTCAAGGGCAATGTCAATATGGACATAACGGGCAACGATCTTGATAATATTGTAGGGGACATACGCTTTTCGAACACTACCTATCAAAACAAAAATGATATTTACTTTTTTGATGATTTTGCCGTATCGTCGACCTTTGAGAGTGATTCTGTTCGAAACATACAGATAATATCGCCAGATATCATCACGGGATATGTAAAGGGGAATTTTAGGGTACGTGAAATGGGCAAGTTGGTCCAGAATTCGATAGGAAGCATCTACACCAATTACAAACCCTATGAAATTTCAGGAGGCCAAACGGTTTCATTCAACCTAAAGATCTACAATAAGATTGTCGATGTTTTCTTTCCAGAGGTCAAGTTTGGCCCCGACACCTATATTAGGGGCAATATTGTGGCCGATGAGGGCGATTTCAAGCTAACCTTCAAATCGCCGAACATCGAGGCATTTAAAAATGAATTCAAAAACATTGAACTGAAGATAGACAATAAGAACCCCCTTTTCAACACCTTTTTATCGGTTGATGAAATGGCCACCGTATACTACGATATAAAAGACTTCAACCTCATCAACACCACTTTAAAAGACACGCTGTTCTTTAGAACGGAATTCACGGGTGGTAGTGAGTACAACGACAGTTATCGGCTGAATTTCTACCACACTTTCAACGAGGACAACAAGTCGGTTGTGGGCCTGAAAAAATCAGAAGTCAGCTTCAAGGGAAACACATGGACCCTCAATAAGGAAGGCAACAGCAAGAACAAGGTCATCTTCAACAAGACCTTCGACAGTATTAGGATCGAAGAGGTGGTAATGAACAATAACAATCAAGAACAGATCCGTCTAAGGGGTGAGTTGGCCGACTCTACCTATAAAGACCTCGAGCTTCAGTTCAAGATTGTATCGCTGCGCAAGATTACCCCGTCTATCGACAGCCTACGGTTAGATGGCTCGGTGAACGGGTCTTTGAACATTCTTCAGAAAGAAAAGAAGTACCTGCCCACTTCCAATATGTCAATCGATGATTTTAGTGTCAACGATATTCGTTTGGGTGATTTGGAAATTGGCATTTTTGGCAATAACGACCTAACCGAATTTGGGGTCAATACCTGGTTGTCTGACAGGGGGGTTGAGAAACTGGGCATTAACGGCAAGGTGTTCAACCGCAACAATAAGGTAGAGTTCGACCTCAATTCATCTTTTAGCAACTTTGACCTTTTGCCCTTTAGCCCCTTGGGGGAGGATGTTATTTCGAACATTAGGGGCCTTGTTAACGGTAGTGCCACGATTACGGGCAGTGCCTCCAATCCTGAAATAAATGGAGAGCTTACGCTTACCGATGCAGGTCTGGGTATTCCCTACTTGAACGTCGATTACGATTTTGCGCCCCTTTCAAGGGTTCGACTTTTCGGGCAGACCTTTTATTTT
>CEVF01030074.1_pt1 | contig 99416 bp, 82 predicted proteins | sample 356441 | NCBI WGS metagenome assembly CEVF01 (sample SAMEA2622765, study PRJEB7988) | marine metagenome | biome: marine biome (ENVO:00000447); feature: surface water layer (ENVO:00002042); material: "saline water (ENVO:00002010), including plankton (ENVO:xxxxxxxx)" | depth 5 m | reverse complement strand
CAAATATGGGTAACCCCTAGGGCCTTGATCTCTTGAAGCGCCTTGTCGTCAAAATCAGCAAATTTTCCGACACCGTTCTCCTCAACGGTGCCCCACGGTTTGTTGGTGGTATTGGTGTTGCCGAACAGCCTGGTAAAAACTTGGTAAACAACTTTTTTTCGCTCTTGCATTTCTTCTGATTTGCTTTTTTTGGGATTTTCAGCACATGACACAGTCAATAATACACCGATCAATAAGACTAAGACTGTAAAGGGCTTCATGCTTGTATGGTTTCCCCAGGTTTGAGCACCACCCGTTGGCCGTTTACCCGAATGGACATCTCCTCGGTGCCTGTCAGCTCATAGCTAGACCCCTCTTTGGTCACGGTTACTTTAAGAATGCGGTTTCTGAAATTTATTTTGAACGAATAGGCTTCCCACTTCTCAGGAAGTTGGGGTGTAAAATTCAATTTATCCTCAATGATTCGCATGCCCGCAAAACCTTCGACGATACTCATCCAGGTGCCGGCCATTGAGGTAATGTGCAGCCCTTCTTCCACTTCCTTGTTATAATCATCGAGGTCAAGACGCGAGGTTCTAAGGTAGAACTGATAGGCTTGGTCCATTCTGCCCAATTTGGCAGCTTGAATACTATGTACACAAGGCGACAGGGACGACTCGTGTACCGTAAAGGGCTCGTAGAAATCAAAGTGTTTGCGTAACTCTTCTTTGGTAAAATGATCTTCAAAGAAATAGAACCCTTGCAACGTATCGGCCTGTTTTATGTAGGGCGAGCGCAAAATGCGGTCCCAGCTCCATTTTTGGTTCAACGGACGTTCACTCATGGGCAATTCAGATACAGGTATCAATTCCTTGTCCAAGAAACCGTCTTGCTGTAGATACACGCCATGTTCTTTGGAATATGGAAAGTACATATTGTCGGCTACTTTCTTCCACTTTTCGGTCTCTGTCTCGGTTAGATGGGTTTTGCCGATAATCCTTTTGTAATCATCAGGATAGCCCTCTTTTACTTTTTCAAGCTGTTCAATGGCATACTCAATGCACCATTTGGCCATATAGTTTGTATACCAGTTGTTGTTCACATTGTTTTCGTACTCGTTGGGTCCGGTAACACCCAGTATCACATACTGCCCCTTATGTTCAGAAAAGTTGGCTCTTTGGTGCCAAAAACGGGCGATACCGATAAGTACCTCAAGGCCCATTTCAGGAATGTAGCTATAATCTCCCGTAAATCGGAAATAATTGTATATGGCGAACGCAATGGCCCCGTTTCTGTGGATTTCTTCGAACGTGATCTCCCATTCGTTATGGCACTCTTCGCCGTTCATGGTCACCATTGGGTACAGGGCGGCCCCATTTTTGAAGCCCAGTTTCTGGGCGTTTTCAATAGCCTTTTCAAGGTGGTTGTAGCGATACTTCAAAAGCTTTCTTGCCACCTCTTGGTTTTTGGTGGCCATGTAAAAGGGAATGCAATAGGCTTCGGTATCCCAATAGGTACTTCCTCCATATTTTTCGCCGGTAAATCCTTTTGGGCCTATATTCAATCTCGAATCGGTACCCAAATAGGTCTGGTTCAGTTGAAATATATTGAACCGGATTCCTTGTTGGGCCTTGACGTCTCCCTCAATGGCGATATCGCTCATCTGCCAAATATCGGCCCATGCCTTTTTCTGCGTTTGCAGCAACCCGTCAAAACCAATAGCGGAAACCTTGTCAAGCACTTCATTCGCCGCTTCGATCAATTTGTTTTTGTCATGGTTTCTATCAACGGTATAACCACCATATTTTATAACAGTAAGCTTGCCTCCTTTCTTTAGGGCAGTATCGAAGGTCAATGAAACCTTGGTGTCGGTTTTTTGTGGCGATGATGGCTTTACTTGTTCGTTGTGGGCTTCGGCAGTGGCCATCATAAAAGTACAGGTGACAAAGTTGGTCTTCATGGTGTGAGCCTCTATGAAGCCCCTGCTGCCGTCAGCAACAATATTCGTGGTGTTCCAAAACTGGTCATCCCAATTGCTATCTTCATTTTTGATACCACTGTCAAGGTATGGCATTGCCGCAACCCCGACATCTTTGTTCAAGACCTCCAGTTCATATTTTATGGCCCCGACCTCATCATATTTAAGGCTTAGAAATCTTGTCACAACCGCCTTCACCTCTATTCCATTGGGCATGGTGGCTTCAAAACTTCTTTGGTACCAGCCTTCTTTCATATTCAGTTCACGCCTGTAGTTGTCGACTTTGGTACAAGTGTTGAGATCTAAGGGTTCTCCATCAATAGAAATATCGATACCGATCCAGTTGGGGGCGTTCAATACTTTGGCGAAGTACTCAGGGTAGCCATTTTTCCACCAGCCTACCCTGGTCTTGTCAGGATAATACACTCCTGCTATATAACTGCCCTGAAAGGTTGGCCCAGAGTAGGTTTCCTCGAAATTGGCCCGTTGTCCCATAGCTCCGTTACCGATGCTGAACAGGCTTTCTGATGATTTCACGCGATTCTTGTCAAACCCCTCCTCTATAATGGACCACTCGTCTGGTACAATATAATCTTGATTCATTTGATGTCAGTTTTTTGGTTGCTATTAATTGCCCGACCCTGCACCATTTGGGTTCAAAGTTGATTCCCTGGCAACTATGGTGGGCTGAATTATTTCAGTTTTATATGTTTCTTCCTCTACATCGCTCTCGACCTTTTCTATAAGCATTTTTGCAGCGATTTCTCCCATTTTATCACCGTGCTGCGCCACGGAGGTCATACTCGGATTGGCGTGTTTTGACAACAGTCCGTCGGTAAAGCCGATTACCGAAATATCATCTGGAATTACATAGCCCTTTCTCTGAAGTACCCGCATTGCGTTAATTCCAAATATCTCATTGACGCTCAAAACACCATCCACCTCAATTCTATCAAAAAAATCGCTGATGACCTGCTCTTCAATATCCATATAGGGCAGTCTTAAGATATAGTCGTCCCTGATTTCAAGCCCACTGTCTAGCAATGCTTTTCGATATCCTTCATTACGGTCTCGGCTAACACTAAAATAATCATGGGTGGTAAGCAATGCAATTTGTTTTCGCCCTTCATCGATTAATTTTTTGGTGGCCATATAGCCCCCTTGCTGGTCATCGATGACCACCTTGTCACAATCGATTTCATCAGTGACCCTATCAAATAGCACCACAGGTATGCCCTGTTCGGTAACCTCTTTTAAATGGTTGTAGTCATCATTTTCTTGGGTGCCCGCTGAAAGAGACATAATAAAACCATCGATGCTGCCATTGGCCAACATCTCCATGTTAATGACCTCTTTATCAAAAGATTCGTCTGAAAGACATACTATTACATTATACCCTTTTTGGTTGGCGTATTTCTCTATCCCTTTGACGACCGTTGTAAAAAAATGGTGCACAATGTCAGGAATCACCACCCCGATATTCTTTGTTCGCTTGTTCTTGAGGCTTATGGCAATGTTGTTCGGCTTATAGTTGTACAACTTGGCAAAAGCCTGAATTTTCTCTTTGGTATCCCGACTGATTTCCTCGCTATTTTTCAGTGCTTTGGATACAGTGGAAATAGACACATCAAGTTCTCGGGCAATGTGCTTTAAGGTAATCTTCTTTTTTAACATGAATCGAGTTATAGATCAGCGTTGCATGGGCAAAGCACCCTTTCGTTATCTTTTTTTTCAATAGGCATCCATAATAGCTATGAATACCTTCAAAAATAATGGCTTAGGGCGGCAAGAAATAAAAATATACTATATTTAGCAATTATTTGACGATTTCTTATATCTATAATACGATTAGTGAAGAAAACACAAATTGCGGTTCGCACTAATGCTCAAATGGCAGTTTGGCAAAGTTATCAACACGAAACCGTTTTCGTGGCTGTGAAGCCAAGCAATAAAAGGGTTTTTAACGCTTTTTTTACATATGTTTATCGTTTAATTTAAAATTAACTCAACTTAAAATTAATTACTTATGAAGATTACGCTACTTAAAGGCTTTGTGCTGCTAGGGGCATTTTTATGCTTTGGCATTGCGAAAGCTCAAACGGTATCCGGTACTGTTTCTGACGAAACTGGGCCTTTACCTGGGGCGAGCGTTTTGGTTAAAGGAACCACTAACGGTACCCAAACTGATTTTGACGGTAATTACACCTTGAACGATGTGGGCAGCGATGCTGTTCTGGTGTTTAGCTACATTGGTTACAAGACCCAAGAAATTGCGGTCAATGGTCAGTCGACCATTAATGTGGTCATGGAAGAAGACGCCCAAGCATTGGATGAGGTAGTAATCATCGGTTATGGTCAAACAACGGTGAAAGACGCAACCGGTTCGGTAACTGCGGTCACCTCTGAAGATTTTAACTCAGGTGTTATTGCATCGCCCGAACAATTGATCCAAGGTAAAGCCGCGGGTGTTCAAATTACACAAACTAGTGGAGCTCCAGGAGCAGGTGTTGATGTACGAATTCGTGGTACAAATTCAATTAGATCCAATAATGATCCATTATTCGTAGTTGATGGTGTGCCATTATCAGGAGGCGATACGGCACCATCAAGTGGCAACATAGGTGTAGGCACCGCTCCTTCGTCAAACCCTCTAAATTTCCTGAATCCATCTGATATTGAAAGTATTAGTGTCTTAAAAGATGCCTCGGCAACGGCCATCTATGGGTCGAGGGGTGCCAATGGGGTGGTCATTATCACCACGAAAAGTGGTAAAGCTGCTGCTGGCGGGATTTTTGAATTCACATCAAATCTAGGAATTTCAACACCAGCAAACGAATACGATTTATTGGGGCCAGATGAGTTTTTGGATGCGGTGGAGCAGTTTGGCGGCGATGCCAGTGCCCAGAATTTCGGTGCACGGACAGATTGGCAAGATTATGTAACTAGAACTGTTGCTTCGCAGAATCAAAACCTTACCTATTCGCGTAATTATGGTTCGGGTAATGTTAGGGCCACTTTTGGTTATAGCAAACAATTTGGTGTCATTGAAAAATCCGATTTGGAAAGAATTACAGGCCGGCTGAATCTTTCACAGCGTTTTCTAGACGACAAATTAACTTTGGGATTTCAAGGAACTATTTCTCGTGTTAATGAGCAAAGAGCTCCGTTAGCAGGAAGTGCAGGCTTCCAAGGAGACCTTTTGGGTGCTGCCTATTCTGCGAATCCAACATGGCCAACGAATCCAAGATTTGATGAGCTTGGTGGGCTCTTGAGTCCTGCCGCTCTTTTAACCTACACCCAGAATATTACAAATACAGATAGAATCTTGATTAACGGTTCCGTAGAATATAAAATTACACCTGAACTTTCTGCGAAAATAAATTTGGGCTATGATAAGTCAGAAGGGGAAACGGTTGCTGTAGCTTCAAGCGAAGGAAGAAATTTAGGAAGAAATGTGTTTGGAAATGGTAGGGGAAGTTTTAATACTCTTGACTTAGAAAATAGGCTATTAGAAGCTACTTTGAATTACAAAAAAGACTTTGAAAATTCAAACCTTGATGTATTAGTCGGATATTCATTTCAAGATTTCGGAACTTCAGGGCGCAATGTGGAAGGTTTTGGTTTTGGCACAACTGATTTGAATGAAATGGCCTCCGATTTGCGCTCAACGGTCATTGCAACCCAAAAATTAATAGATGGTAGATTCCAACAATTTGGTTTTGATCCCAGATCTCCTGATATTGTAGTAAATAGGCTTTTCCCAGAGGTTACCACAGATAGGATTCCAGGAGCTGGAATAAGGGAAGTAAGATCAATAGCCGCAGATACATTTGATAATTTAGATGAACTACAATCATTTTTTGCACGTATCAACTATACTCTTGCAGACAAGTATATTTTCACTGGTACTATACGTGCTGATGGCTCATCGCGTTTCGGACCTGAAAACCAGTACGGTTACTTCCCATCAGGTGCCTTTGCGTGGAAAATAAGTGAAGAAGATTTTATGGGAGATACCTTTTCAACTCTTAAACTACGTTTAGGTGCAGGTATAACCGGTAACCAAGAAGGATTGGGCTACGGCCAGTTCATTCGTAGGGAGCGTTTTGCAGGTCCATCTATTAATGATGGGGGAGAATTCAACCCTCCAGGCTTGACTCCTGTAACATTTGCAAATCCAGACTTGAAATGGGAAGAAACCTTTGATGTGAATATTGGTGTTGACTATGGATTTAATAATGATAGAATATCTGGTAGCATTAATGTCTACAGAAAGGAAACAACCGACCTACTGTTTAACACACCCGCAGCGCAGCCATCACCTCAACCTTTCTTTTTCCAAAATTTGGACGCCACATTGTTGAATCAAGGGATTGAGTTTGATATAAATTGGGAAGCTATTCAAACTGAAGATGTAAGTTTCAATGCTTCTTTCAATATTTCCTATAACGAGAACGAATTGCAGGATTTTGATGGACAGATACCAGCTGGCACCATTCGCGGACAAGGTCTTTCGTTGGCTTTTGCTCAGATTTTAGCAGGTGGTCAACCTTTGTTCTCATATTTTCTTAGAGAATTTGATGGTTTTGATTCCAACGGACTTCCTACATTTGTAGGCGGAATCGACAACCAAACTTTTGTTGGAGAAGACGCGCTGCCCGATATTATCTCTGGACTATCTTTGAACCTCCGGGTCAAAAATTGGGATTTTTCGACATATCTTACAGGTCAGTTTGGTTTTTCAGTTTATAACAATACGCGTAACGCATTTTTCACTGCTGGCTCCATTGGAAATGCCCGGAATGTTACACCTGACGTATTGACTAGCGGAGAAAGCAATTTAGCGTCTGCACCTGTATCGACATTCTTTTTGGAAAAAGGAGACTTTGTTAGGCTACAAAACGCAACCGTTGGCTATAACGTGCCTCTAAGTAGAGAGAATGTCTTGAAAAGTTTGAGAATTTCTGCTACCGGCCAGAATTTGTTCTTGATTACTGACTATAGCGGTTTAGATCCCGAAGTTAGTGTACAGCCCGGAAGTGGCGACCTTTTAAATGGCCTACCAACTGCTGGCATCGATTACACGGCATTTCCAAGACCTAGAACGGTTACTATAGGAATTAATGCAACATTCTAAAATAAAAAATTGAATAAAATGAAAAGAAATTCTTTTAAAATCTATCTATTAACCTTCCTTTCGGTATTGGGACTTGCTTCCTGTACCGACTTGGAGATTGAGGAAACAGACTCGATAATCCCGGAAACTACTAGTGAAGGTTTTACTGGGGTATCTGACCCTGCCAGTCAAGTTGACGGCCTTTACAGAGATGTATATGGTCAATTTGGGGATCAGGCAAACTTATTTGCCCTTATGGAAGTTTCTACCGATGAGCAATTAGTCCCTACAAGGGGTACTGACTGGGGAGATAATGGTATTTGGCGTGTACTACATAGCCATACGTGGTCTCCAACCCATCAATATATTCTGACCGTTTGGAACCAGTTCAACCAAAACGTGTTTAGAGCCACAGAAGTTATTGACCCAAGAAGCAACGCTGCACCAGACGTTTTGGCCAATGCCAAATTCATCAGGGCATTGAGCATGTGGGTTGTTTTAGACTTATATGGACAAGTACCGTTTAGAGAAGTTGATGAGGGGCCAGATGTAAACCCTAGGGTTTTGAGCAGAACGGAAGCAATGGACTTTGCTATTGCTGATTTAGAAGCAGCTATACCAGACCTACCTTCGGTACCGGCAGGTAGTGGAGATGAAAATAAACGAGCCAGTAAGGCAGCCGCACGTTATCTTTTGGCAAAAATATATTTGAATAAGCATATATATAATGGGTCTGGCACGCCGGATACAGCAGACATGAACAAAGTCATTTCATTGGTGGATGAAATTGCTGCGGAAGGTTATGGCCTTGAAAGTGGCTACTTTGATATTTTCAGGGATTCTCCTGATAATGAAACAATTTGGTGGCTCGAGACCTCTGTGGGTAATCGCATATTTAATGGACTGCATTACAATTCTACCGGTATTAGTGGGGGAGGTTGGAACGGCTTCAGCACCTTGTCCGAATTTTATGATTTGTTTGAAGGCGATCCCAACAGCAATAGAGGTGAAATCGACGGCACTCCCCTAGACGGCCAAGAAGAGCGAAGGGGCTGGGTACCATCAGAGGGTACACCCTATACAGGAGCACCAGGTACGACCGATAATGGTGGCTATGAAGATGGTTCTAACGTTGGTTTGGGCTTTTTGATAAATCAACAATACGCTTTGGATGGCACTCCTCTGACCGATAGACCTGGTAATCCACTTGCTTTTACTAGAGATTTTCCCGCATTAATCGGTAATAATGAACGCACTGGCATAAGGGTACAAAAATATGCTGCGCGCTACGGTGCTTTTACCAGCCATGAAATTCTATTCAGATATGCTGATGCACATTTGATGAAAGCTGAGGCCATAATGCGTAATGGAGGTGATCCAACATCAATGGTCAACGAACTTCGCTCTATCAGAAATGCAACTCCACTTGGTACTGTCACCGAACAAGATTTATTAGATGAAAGGGGACGTGAACTCTATGTGGAATTTTGGAGAAGAAATGACTTAATCCGTTTTGGGCAATTTACCCGTGACTGGGAGTTTAAAAATCCTGCTTCTGTAGGTGACGAAACGAAAACACTGTATCCAATCCCATTAATTGCTTTATTATCCAACCCTAATTTGCAACAGAACCCAGGATATTAATCCTGATAGTTATAAACTAAACTAGAAAAGGGAGGCAAATTGCCTCCCTTTTTTTATCTTAACCAGTTCACATCTTTGATAGTGTTTGAAATACTGAGGTTATCTGCATAAAAAGCCAACCTCCACTCGGTTCCAAAAGCTCTTCTCCAACTTATTTGACCTGAGTTCAATGAATGTTTTGAAAACCAAAAGTCTGTTTATCGGACAGAAGCCTCCATTTTAATATCCTGCAAGGTCTCTATTTGACCTTGTAGATATAAATTATCAATCTACAGACCTACAAGGTTATCAAAACCTTGCAGGACAAACGAAAAGGCTTGAATATCAATTAATTAAAAATAACTCAGTTACTTAAACACTTCTTGCGGTAAGCAGTCTTTGCAACAAGCATATTCCCTTCAAATAAAATTGTACATCCTATGCGCTGCAGTAAAGAAAAATTGTTGCCGCCGCATCTCCAATTCCATGGACCTTGGGCTTGAACACACAATTTTAAATTAGTAAAGCAATCATCATCAGCCCCAATTGCCAAACTCAAGAACATCCCAATACTTAATCTCTTTTGCCCTGCAGCAATCCAAAAAACAACCCCTATTCATTAAAAATTTGAATAGGGGTTAATTTTAAATTCGTCAAAGAAGTTTTCTATCGATAAGGCAATTATCTAAACCACCACCATAACACGAGAACCACAGCTATAATAGCCATTGTAAGCCAAATTTCCTTGCTCTTGAACAGACTTTCCTTTTTCTCTGTGGGATGGTAATCGTAAAGAAGCGCCGGATCCAATTCTTTGGCTGTCTTTTGGGTGCCCAGACTTACCACTACCATAATCACTATACTTGTCACGAATAGGAAGATGGCGTAATGCAAAAAGTTCATGGTCACCAGGGTGCCCAGCAGAGAGGTCTCAGAAATGGCAAGCCCTCCTTCTTGGCTCATAAATTCGAGAACCAATCGACCTATACCCAAAACAAAACCCGTCCACAAGGCGGCCAGAGCGCCCTTTCCATTAATCTTCTTGTAAAAGATGCCCAACAAGAAGGCAGCGGCAATCGGCGGTGAAATGTAGGCCTGAACACTTTGTAAATACTTGTAGATACCTCCGCCCTCGGTGAGCTTTTTCATAAAAGGAATCCAGGCCAAACCAACAATCACAAGCAAAACGGTGGCCACTCTTCCTATCATCACCAGTTCTTTTTCAGATGCCTGGGGTTTCCATTGCTTGTAGAAATCAAATGTGAACAACGTGGAGGTACTGTTGAAGACACTTGACAATGAGCTCATCAGGGCCGCCAAAAATCCAGCGACCACCAACCCTTTAAAACCTACTGGCAAAACCCTTAATATCAATGCAGGCAATGCCGCATCGGTCGTAGTCTTGGTCTCACCGGTAATCGGGTTGGTCACGGTGAACATATCTGGAAATTCAGTGACCGAAAGTGCATAGGCAATGATACCCGGAAACACAAATATGAACAACGGCAACAATTTTAAAAATCCACCAAAAATAGTACCCTGCCGGGCCACCTTGATATTTTTGGCCGAAAGCACCCTTTGCACTATAAACTGGTCGGTGCACCAATACCAGATACCTAAAATGGGCGCTCCGAGCAATACGCCGGTCCAAGGGTATTCTTCATGGCGCCAGAGACTCATAAAAGTATCGGCATTCGGGGCATTGTCTTGAATGGCCAACACCACATTGTCCCAGCCACCAATGGCCTGAAGGCCAAAATAAGTGGCAGCGGCCCCACCCAAAATGAATATAATCGATTGTACCATATCGGTATATATAACGGCCTTTAGCCCTCCGAATACCGTATAGATTCCAGTGGCTATGACCGTGATAATGGCACCCGTCCAGAATGGAATGCCCAGCAACACCTCAAAAACTAGGGCCCCCGCAAAAATTGTGAACGATATTTTGGTCAACACATAAGAAACGATAGAAATCAACGACAGGTACATTCTAGAACCCCTATTGTACCGACGCTCTAGAAATTCCGGCATGGTAAATACACCACTTTTAATGTAGAATGGCACAAATACCCAGCCCAACAAGAGCAAGATAAGTGCTGCCAGAATTTCGAACTGTGCCTCAGGAAAAGCACCCCGTGCGCCCGCACCAGATAACCCGATCAAGTGCTCAGACCCAATGTTACTGGCAAAAAGCGAAGCCCCTATGGCAAACCAACCAAGGTTTCGGCCGCCCAAAAAATAGTCTTGCGAGCTTGCCCCGCTCTTTTCTTTTACAGTTACAAACCAAGCAATACCAAAAACAAGAATGAAGTAAAGCGCAACGACAATGAAGTCAATAGTGGTAAGGTTTCCCATTATATTTTGAGTTTGTTAGTTGAGTGATTGCAATTTAACCAAATTTTTGAAGGATTCTAAGCAACTTTTCGGCCGTAGCCGTATCCTTAACAAGGACCAAGATAAACATTCTTTATAGTCTTATTAAGTTTAACTATCTTGCCTGCTTTCTTTAAGGTGATTTATGATAAGGAGTCTTGCACTTGCAATATCAATATTGGTTATTGGTATATCATGTGGTGACAGAAAGGAAAAACTGTTCAGGCCACTGGATTCTGACCAAACGGGCATACATTTTGCCAACAGCCTAAACGATTCGCCCGACCTGAACATTCTAAATTACCTCTATTACTACAATGGGGGCGGTGTGGTAGCCGCTGATTTTAACAACGATGACCTTGTTGACCTATATTTTGTGGGAAACCAAGTGGCAGATGAACTCTACATCAACAAGGGCGATCTTTCTTTTGAAAGGGCCACCGACCGGTCGGGCATTGACAATGCAACCGGCTGGAGCACCGGGGCCACCCATGTCGACATCAATAACGACGGGCTTTTAGATATTTATATCTGTAAGGTAGGGCGATACCGCTCCATTAAAGGCAAAAACCTTTTGTATGTCAATAAGGGAATCGATGAAAACGGATTTCCCTTGTTTGAGGAACAAGCTGCCCAATACGGATTGGATTTCATTGGATTCTCTACCCAAGCGGCCTTTTTTGACTATGATTTGGATGACGATTTGGATATGTTTCTGATGAACCACTCAGTGCATCCCAACAGAACCTATGGAAGAGGAAGCATTCGAAAGCGCTTTGACCCTCTTTCCGGTGACGTTCTGTTTCGCAATGATGGCGGAAAGTTTATCGAGGTATCTGAGGAAGCAGGCATCTTTCAAGGAAAGATCGGCTACGGGTTGGGGCTTTCCATAAGCGATGTGAACAACGATGGCTACCCCGACATCTATGTGGGCAACGATTTTTTTGAAAATGACTATCTGTACATCAATCAACAAGATGGCACGTTTAAGGATTTGATATCAGCTGACAACCTTAGATTGGGGCACACAACGCACTACTCCATGGGCAACGATATTGCCGACATAAATAACGATGGCTTGATGGATATTGTCTCGCTTGATATGCTTCCCGAAGATTTGAAAACCTACAAAACCTCTGGCCTTGAGTATGCCTATCCCATCTACCAACAGTACCTCAGAAACGGTTATGCCCCCCAATACATGCAAAACACCTTGCACCTGAACCTAGGCAACGGGAACTTTTCAGAAATCGCGCATATCAGTGGCATTGCGGCAACCGAATGGTCTTGGGGAGCCTTGCTCGCCGATTTTGATAACGATGGACTCAAAGACATCTTCATAACCAATGGCATAAAGGGGGCGACCAACGATATGGACTATATGAACTTCATCGCCAATGAAGATCTGCAAAGACGTATCGATGCCGGTATGGACCATACCGATATGCCGCTGATCCATGAAATTCCTGAAAAGAAAGTTCCCAACTATTTTTTTAAGAACAACGGGGACTTGACTTTTACAAATACCACGGAAATATGGTCAGAAGCAAGGGCTTCGTTCAGCAACGGCACCACCTATGCCGATCTGGACAATGATGGCGATCTCGACATCATCGTCAGCAACATCAACGAAAAGGCCCTGATACTGAAGAACAATGCCCAAAACAACAATTTTCTTCAAATAACATTCGATGGGGCTACCAAAAACAAATTCGGCATTGGTGCCAAAGCCATCGCTTTTGTGGGCAACAAGGTCTATTCAGCCGAGAATTTTGTTGTTAGGGGATATCTTTCCAGTAGCCCCAGTAAGTTGCATCTCGGGCTGGGAAAAGACAGCATTATAGATAGTTTGACAGTGGTTTGGCCGGGCGGTGCTTTCGAGACCCTTCAAAATGTCAGGGCAAATCAGTTGCTAGAGGTCTCCCAAAAGAACGCCACCGGCAATCACTACGAAAAAAGAATGGCACGTCCGGCATTATACACCATGAACGATACCTTGGTCGCTTTTGTTCACAAAGACCCCATTTCCTTGGATTTTGACCGTGAGCCCTTGATTCCATATGCCGGTTCAAACAAAGGTCCCGCATTGGCAGTGGCCGACATAAACAACGATGGGCTGCATGACCTGTTCTTGGGAGGGGCCAAAAAGCAGTCCTCTGCCCTGTATGTGCAGAATGCCTCCGGGGGCTTTTCTAATTGGCAGCCAGAGCTGTTCGAAGCACATGCCACCAACGAAGATGTGGCCAGCACGTTCATAGATGTAAACGGCGACGGTTTCAAAGATTTGTTGGTCGGCAGTGGGGGCAACGAATTCAAAACGGGGCTACCCTTACAGCCCCGGCTATACCTGAACGACAACGGGAAATTTGCACTTGACCCTAACCAGTTTGCCAAAATCGCGGCAAATGTTTCAAAAATCGCACCCTCAGATTTTGACCAAGATGGCGATATCGACTTCTTCATGGCCTCAGACCAGATAAGCACTCAATTCGGAAAAACTCCAAAACAATATTTTTTTGAGAACGATGGCACAGGTAAGTTTAAGAATGTGGTCAAGCAGATAGCACCCGATCTTGAGAGGGCCGGTAATATTACAGATGCAGTGTGGATAGATTTAGATGGTAACGGATATGACGACCTCATCGTCGTAGGCCATTGGATGCCCATCTCAATTTTTTTAAATGATGGGCAAGCGCTAAAGCCCTACATGGCCAAAGGCCTTGATAAAACCCATGGTTGGTGGAACACGGTAAAGGTTGACGACTTTGACAACGATGGCGATTTTGATATCGTTGCCGGTAATTGGGGATTGAACAGCAAGTTCAGCGCCTCTCTTGACAAACCCATTAAACTCTATAATAATGATTTTGACGAAAACGGCACTTTAGATCCGATCGTAACCTACTACCACCAAGACATCGAGACCCCTTTTGCCTCGAAAGACGAGCTGGTCAAGCAACTGCCAGACCTCAATAAAAAATTTCTTTTGTACCAAGATTTTGCCGATGCCACAATGCAAGACCTTTTTGGCAAAGAAAAGCTACGGGCTGCTGAGAAAAAATATGTATACGAACTTGCAAGCTGTTATTTTGAGAACCAAGGTAATGGCCAGTTCGTGAAAAGGCCTTTGCCATTGGCCGCACAGTTCTCTGTGGTCAATGACATGGTGGTAGACGATTTCAATTCAGACGGTTATAAAGATTTGTTAATCGTGGGCAACAACTTTGAAATTAGCACGCAACTCGGTAGATTGGATGCCCTTCATGGACTATTTTTGCAGAACGACCAAAACGGTGGTTTTATGGAACGTTTTGACACTACCGTCGACATCTCCGGAGCAGCAAAAACAGTGGAAAAAGTCACAATAAACGGCCAAAAAAGCTACATAGTCGGCCGCAACAACGATTCACCGATTTTCTTGATCAAAAAAGAAAAAGAATGATGAGAGCACATTTAGCAACAACCCTTTTATTGGCAGTATTGGTGCTGTCGTGCAACCCTAAAGAAAAAGAGGTTGCCGAAACCAAAGACCAGACCCTTTTTGAACTTCTAAAACCCGAGCAGACAGGCATTGACTTTGTAAACGGGGTCGAGAACCAAAAAGACTTCAATATTTTCAAATACCGTAATTTTTACAATGGTGGTGGTGTGGCCATCGGCGACATCAACAACGATGGCCTGGCCGATATCTACCTCACGGGAAATATGGAACCCAATAGGCTGTACCTGAACAAGGGCGGACTGAAATTTGAGGACATCACCGAAAAAGCAGGTGTTCAGGGCAACAAGCCATGGTCTACCGGTGTGGTCATGGTCGACATCAATGCAGACGGCCTGTTGGATATCTACGTAAGCAACGCGGGCAACCTCGAGGGAAACAACCATGACAATGACCTCTATATCAACAATGGGGACCTTACATTTACCGAAATGGCACACGAATATAACCTGGCAAAAACAGGTTTTTCGACCCACGCCTCCTTCTTTGACTATGACAAAGACGGCGATTTGGATGCCTATATCTTAAACAATAGCAATATTCCGGTGAGCAGTCTGGGGTATGCCGAGCAGCGAGAGGTGCGTGCCCAAGATTGGGAAGGGGTTCCGCACATCTTTCGTGGTGTGGGCGATATGTTGCTTCGCAACGATAATGGCAAATTTGTCGATGTCAGCGAAGATGCCGGTATTTATGGCAGTTTGATCGGCTTTGGTCTCGGGGTTATGGTGACCGATATCAACAACGACCTTTACCCAGATATTTATGTGTCGAACGATTTTTACGAGCGTGACTATCTCTACATAAACAACCAAGACGGCACCTTTAGCGAAGAAATCAAAAAGTGGACATCACACCTAAGCCTTTCTGCGATGGGAATCGATATTGGCGATATCAACAACGACGGGCACAATGATATCTTCATCACCGATATGCTTCCCGAAGAGGAGAAAAGGGTCAAATCGGTCATGGAATTTGAAGGATACAATGTCTTCGACCTCAAGCAAAAGAAAGATTTCTACCAGCAGTATATCCAAAATACGTTGCAACTCAACAACGGTAATGGCTCTTTCTCAGAGGTGGCCTACTATAGTGGGGTAGATGCCACCGACTGGAGCTGGGCCGGCCTGCTCTTTGATATGGACAACGACGGCCTAAAGGATATTTTTATCACAAACGGCATCAACCATGATCTGACAGACCTTGATTTTGTCGATTTCTTTGCCAACGAGATCATCCAAAAAATGGCCCTGACCGGCCGTAAGGAATCCATTGATTCAATCATTGCCAAAATGCCCATTAGGCCACAGCCCAACTACGCCTATAAGAACAATGGCGACATAACCTTTACAAATGCCAATGCTGAGTGGGGTTTTGACCTGCCCACCATGTCAAACGGAGCCGCCTATGGCGACTTGGACAATGACGGTGACCTTGACCTGGTCATCAACAATGTGAATACCGAGACCTTTGTTTATGAGAACAAGACCAACGAATTATTGAAAGACCATAATTTCATCAAACTAAAGTTTGAAGGCGAGGGCAAAAATCCCTTTGGTGTTGGCGCCATAGCAAAATTTTACTTTGCCGATAACATTGTCAACCAAGAACTGATACCCTCAAGAGGGTTTCAATCTTCCATAGAATATATCATGACCATTGGCTTGGGCCAGCACAAGATGCTTGACTCCATAAGGGTTATATGGCCCGATGACCGTTCACAACTGTTTACAAATGTAAAGGCCAACCAACAATTGGTGGTCAAACAGTCAGAGGCCGATGAAAAATATACACCCAACCCCAAGACTGATACAAAAACACTTTTCAAAGAACTGGACAATCCGTTTTTGATTGCCCACAAAGAGAACAGCTATAGTGATTTTGACTACGAGGGCCTGATATACAAAAAAGTATCACAAGAAGGGCCCGCAATGGCCGTGGGCGATGTAAACGGCGATGGCAATGACGATGTGTTCATAGGTGGTGCCAAGGGAGCCCCCGGAGTACTTTATATGCACCAAGGCAGTGGCCAATTACGTCCTTCTCGGCAGCCTATATTGAACTCCCACAGCGATTTTGAGGACACCGCAGCGGCCTTCTTCGATGCCGACAATGACGGTGACTTGGATCTTATGGTAGGTTCCGGCGGCAATGAAGTGGGCAGAGAACAGACCTATAGAACCAGATTGTACCTCAACGATGGCAAAGGCAGCCTTTCCGTGTCAGAAAAGACCATACCCTCGACCTTCAAAAATGTTTCGGTCATCGCACCCTTCGACTTTGATGCCGATGGTGACCAAGATGTCTTCATAGGGTCAAAGAGCGTGGTCGGCGTCTATGGGCTGGATCCTGACCATTTATTGCTTGAAAACCGTGGCGAAGGCCAGTTTGTCGATGTGACAGAGCGCGTGGGATATGACCTAAAAGATGCCGGCATGGTATCAGATGCCATTTGGGCCGACATCAATAACGATCAAAAAGCCGACTTGATAACGGTCTCTGAATGGGGCACCCCAAAAATCTATCAGGGTTCGGGCAGACGGATCATGAAAATGGACACCGACCTCGATAGCCTCGATGGATGGTGGAACACCGTTGAAGTGGCTGACTTAGACAATGACGGCGACCTCGACCTAATCTTGGGCAACCAAGGTGAGAATCTACATTACCGACCTGAAGAGGGCAAACCCATGAAAATGTATATCAATGATTTTGATAACAATGGTACCATCGAACAAATCGTTACGCAGCACGAAAACGGTGGCGACTACCCGATTCACCAAAAGAAAGAGCTTACCGAACAGCTGGTTTCATTGAAGAAACAGAATCTCAAGGCCTCCGATTATGCCGGTAGAACCATTCAAGAACTGTTTCCGAAAGAACTAATGCAGAAATCCATCGTAAAGCGCAGCACCATATCGTCTTCGGTGATCGCCATCAATGAAGGTAATGGAAACTTTACCATAAAACGACTGCCCTACCGAACACAATTGTCATGCATCTGCGATGTCAGCTGCACCGATGTCAACAACGACGGAAATCTTGACTTGGTGATGGCTGGCAACGATTTTGAATACAAGCCCCAGTTTTCACGCCTTGATGCCGGTTATGGCCATGTGCTCTTAGGGGACGGAAACGCGAATTTTGAGTGGCAAGATTACGGCAAAAGCGGTTTCTTCATCAGAGACGAGGTAAAGCACCTGAAAACCATAAAAGACTCGTCTGGGCAACAATATTTAGTGGCGGCCATCAACAATGACAAACCTAAGATTTTTGCAATAAATGAATAGGCACCTAACGTATATCATATGTTTTTTAATGATGGTGGCCTGTAAAAAGGGCGGCGACCTCTTTAAAAATCCTTCACCCAACAAAACGGGCATAACCTTTGCCAATACCATTACCGAAACCGATGATCTGAATATATTGGATTATCTCTATTTCTATAATGGGGGCGGGGTTGCCGTGGGCGATATCAACAATGACGGCCTTGTCGACATCTTTTTCAGCGGCAACCAAGTGAAGAACAAGTTGTACCTCAACAAAGGAAACCTACGGTTCGAGGACATCACTGAAAAAGCGGGTGTCGAAGGCAACAGCACCTGGAACACAGGGGCCGTTATGGGTGATGTGAACGGCGATGGCCTTTTGGATATTTATGTATGCGCCGTTGTGGGCATCAACGGTTTTAGGGGGCATAATGAACTGTACATCAACCAAGGCGATTTGACATTCTCGGAAAGCTCGGCCCAATACGGTCTTGATTTCGATTCGTACAGCTCGGGTGCCGCTTTATTGGACTATGACCTCGATGGCGATCTAGACATCTACTTGCTCAACCATGCTGTACATACCTCAGAATCGTACGGTACCGCTGATCTTCGCCACCAACGAAACTACGAGACCGGCGATAAATTACTTCGTAACGATAACGGCAGGTTTGTAGATGTCAGTGAAGAAGCGGGCATCTACGGGGGCATCAACGGCTACGGATTGGGTGTCGCGGTCTCTGATTTCAACCAAGACGGATACCCTGACATTTATGTGGGAAACGATTTCCATGAAGACGACTATTATTATCTGAACAACCAAGACGGTACGTTTACCGAAAGCAGCAAGAAGTATTTTGGCCATACAAGCCGTTTTTCCATGGGCAGTGACGTGGCCGACATCAACCAAGACGGACTTCCAGACCTGATTTCTTTGGATATGTTACCAGAAGACGAGGTGGCCCTGAAATCTTCGGAAGGGGATGATAACATACAAACGCAAAAATTGCGCACCGAACAGTACGGTTACCACTACCAGTTCACACGAAACATGCTGTATGTGAACCAGCCCGACGGCAATTATTTGGAGACCGCCATGCTCAGTGGGGTGGCCGCCACCGATTGGAGTTGGAGCGCCCTTTTCGGCGATTTTGACCAAGATGGACGGCAAGACCTCTTTGTCTCAAACGGTATTCCCAAACGACCCAATGATTTGGATTATATCAAATTTTTATCAAGCGACCAGATCCAGAACAAAATCAACAATACGAAATTGGTCGACCAAAAGGCCATTGACATGATGCCTTCGGGTGCCGTGCACAACTATGTTTTTAAAGGAATCGGGAATCTCGGCTTTGAGGACAAATCAGGGCAGTGGATAGCATCTGACACACTCATTTCGGGTGCTACGGCCTGGGGAGATTTCGACAATGATGGCGACATTGACCTAGTGGCCAACAATCTGAACAGGCCCGCCACCCTTTACATCAATCAAACAGACGACGATTCAAACTATCTCAAAATTCATCTAAAATACAAGGGGCTAAATCCTTTCGGGGTGGGCACTAAGGTGGTATCGTACCACAATGGTGAGCTTCAATACAAAGAATTATATACTTGCCGTGGGTTTCAAGCCTCATCGGAGCCCATCATCCATTTTGGGTATGGCAATGCCAAGAAGGTTGACTCCCTTAAAATCATTTGGCCCGATAAAACCTTTCAATTGCTGACTGACATTCCGGTAAACCAAACCCTCGAGATTTCACCGAAGAACGTGGGTCCTTTCGACTATAAGGCTTTAAAGCCCAAAACCAGGCAACTGTTCACCATGGTGAAAGGCAACTTGGGTATTGATTATAGGCATATTGAAGACCCGTACATTGATTTCAACCGTGAAAAATTGATTCCCTACAAGATATCAGATAGGGGCCCGGCCGTAGCAGTGGGCGATTTGAACGGTGACGGCAAGGACGATGTTTATCTTGGCGGGTCAAAGTTCATTGCATCCAAAACATACTTGGCGCAAGATTCAACTTATGTCGAAAAAAAATGGCCAACTTTGGCACAAGATTCCGTAAAGGAAATCATCGATGCCCAAATTGCCGATTTCAACGGTGATGGAAGCAACGATATTTTTCTGACCGCTGGCGGGGGTGATTTTTTTGGTGCTTCCCCTGCCCTGTTGGACTCTTATTTTTTGGCAAAAGACTCGACTTTCACAAAACAATCCCTCCCTGAAATTTACCAAAACAGTTCTGTAGTGCGGGCCCAAGATTTTGATGACGACGGTGACCTTGATGTTTTTATCGGTGGCCACACGCTGACCTCTATATTTGGTGCTCCGGCCAGCTCCCATTTACTGGAAAACCAAAACGGCCACTTCAGCTTGGTCGATGGTTCGGTATTTGCCCTACAAGGTATGGTGACCGATGCCGTATGGAGTGATTTCAACTCAGATGGCAAAATAGACCTGATCGTGGTGGGCGAATGGATGGCACCCAGATTCTTCAAGAACACCGGAAATTCGTTTGTGGAAGAGCACAAACTTGAATTAAACGGTCTGTGGCAAAGCATCGCGCCTTTTGATATTGACCACGATGGCGATGTCGATTACCTATTGGGCAATTGGGGAACCAACTCTAAATTCAAGGCATCTTCTACCCATCCCTTAAAGATGTACTTTGCCGACTTTGATGGCAACGGACAGACGGAAACCGTTACCGCCATTGAAAAAGATGGGCATTACTATACCCTTGAAGGGCTCGACGGCCTGGCCGACCAAATGATTTTTCTTCGCAAGAAATTCAATAATTACAAATCGTTCGCCGGCAAAAAACTCGAAGAGATATTCGACAGAAAATTGCTCGATGGGGCCACTTTGCTTACCGTGAGCGAACTACGGTCTGGGTATCTTAAAAATGAACAGGGGCAATTTATGTTTGTACCTTTTGCCGCACCTATGCAGGTTTCGCCAATCATGGCTTTCACCGTACACGATTTTGATGGCGACGGACAGGACGAAATCCTTGCCGGGGGCAACTATTTTGGGGTTAAGCCCTATCAAGGCAGGTTCGACAGTTTTCCCGGTGCGTTGATAGAAAGTGAAAATGATGTAATTTTGGGCAGTCAAATCGGGCTTGATTTCACCCAAAAGTCCGTTCGGCACCTGACCATCTTAGAACGGGGCAATAAAAAATTTCTTCTTGTAACCTATAACAACGACAGAGCAGAGGTTTACGAATTCAACAACAAAAACAATGAAGATGAAAAGTAACGTAATCTTACTATTCGGAATATTTATTCTGATGGCCTCATGTGAAAAAAATGAGCCCATCACAATTTCACCTGAAGATTACCATGCATCGGTCGATAAGGTTACCGAGGTAATGGTACATGATATCTTCTCTCCACCTGTGGCCAGTAGAATCTACGCTTACCCAAACATTGCCGCCTACGAGATTTTAGCTTTGAAAGATAATCGGTACAACTCGTTGGCAGGGCAGGTCAGCGAGCTTACCCCTATTCCCCAACCCCCTGGTCCAGTGAACATCAATACGGAACTGGCAGCTCTTGTCGCCCATATCGACGTGAGCCGTAGATTGATTTTTTCCGAGGATAAGATAAAGGCCTTCCGTGACAGCCTTTATGATATTTGGCAGAATCAAAATCCGAAAGTATTTGAAGCTTCGCGTGACTATGGCCTTCAAGTGGCCGAGCACATAGCGGCTTGGATGGATGGGGACAACTACAAACAGACCCGTACCATGCCAAAGTTCACCGTTGATTCAGAAGACCCATCGAGATGGCAGCCCACACCACCGGCCTACATGAACGGCATTGAGCCCCATTGGAACAAAATCAGGCCTTTCGTCATCGATTCGGCTTCGCAGTTTCGACCAACGCCTCCGCCACCTTTTTCAATGGAGGAAGGTTCTGACTTCTACAAAGAGGTCAAAGAGGTGTACGATATCAGCAAAGAGATCACCGCAAAGGGCGATGAATCGGAAGAAGTGGCCATCGCGCAGTTTTGGGACTGCAACCCCTATGTTTCGGTAACGCGCGGACACCTTATGTTCGCTACCAAAAAGATAACACCCGGTGCCCATTGGATCGGCATTACCAAAATTGCCAGTAGAAAAACAAATGCAGATTTTGCAGAAACTGTGCACGCCTACACGAAAACCTCTATCGCCATAGCCGATGCCTTTATCAGTTGTTGGGACGAAAAATACCGCAGCAACCTCATTCGGCCCGAGACCCTTATCAACGTACACATAGATGATAGTTGGGAGCCCGTGCTACAGACCCCCCCCTTTCCGGAATACACCAGTGGCCACAGTGTTGTCTCGGGTGCGGCCGCTACGGCCCTGACCGAAATATTTGGCGATAATTTTGCCTTTGATGACGATACAGAAATAGCCTACGGGTTACCCGTAAGATCCTTCAATTCGTTCAAAGAGGCCGCAGATGAAGCCGCTATCAGCAGAATGTATGGTGGCATACACTACAGGGCTGCCGTAGAGGTAGGGGTCAAGCAAGGTAGAGACCTCGGTAAATTTGTTGTGGACAACCTTAAAATGAAAAACGAGAAACAGGTTACCTCAAACTAAGGGTGTTGTGAAAAAAATAAGCGCTGTCGTTGCCATTGTTATCATTGGTATATTGGTCGGGTATCTCTTTTTATGGCCCCAAGACTATCAAATACGTTTTAATGTCAACACGTTTCCGGGGGCCATCAACCAAACGCTTAAGGTATGGAACAAAAATCTTGACAACCCCGGCGAGATCGTTCAGGGCGCAACCATTGAGCAGCTTAGGCAGACCCTCACGTTTGGCGATTCAACGCATATCTACAAATGGCGCATTAAACGATTGACCGATTCAACCTCAAGGGTCATAGTGAACATAAAAGACATGGACCACAGTCTGATGAACAAAATAAAGGTGCCCTTTATGGATACCGATTTTGAAAAAAGGTCTCGGAAAACCGTATTGGATTTTAGTGAACTGCTGACCCAGCACATAGACCGGTTCAAGGTCACCATTGTAGGTGAAAGTGAGGTGCCAACCACCTATGCCGCCTATGTCACCATAAAGACCACACAACACAAAAAGGCGGCAGGCATGATGGATAACCTTCCTTTGCTATCGAATGCAATGCTTGAACATGGAGTAGAACCTAACGGGCCACCACTAATTGAAGTGCTCGATTGGAACATGAAGACCGACAGTGTCACCTATAATTTCTGTTTTCCGATCGTACGGTCAGAAAAACTACCCATCCATCCTGAAATAAAATATAAACGCGTATTTTCAAAAAAAGCCTTGAAAGCCATCTACAATGGCAACTACATCACCTCTGACAGGGCTTGGTACGCCCTTCTACATTATGCCAAAAAAAACAATATTGAGGTAGATCGCAAGCCGGTCGAGATCTTTTACAACAACCCCAACACAGGGGGCGATGAGGTCAACTGGAAGGCCGAAATATTCATGCCCATAAAAGAAACGCATGAGTAAGACCCTACAGTTTCTCACCATTCTTTTTTTGCTCTCTTGTGGCCTGCAGGATTTCGGAAAACTTGAGTTTGTGGCCAAACTGCCCTCAAAGATGGATGAAAGTTCAGGGATTGCCGTTTTCAATGATTCGACAATCTGGACCATCGAAGACAATGGAAATACCGACAACATCTATCAGATCGACATTCAAGGAAACCTGTTGACCTCATTCGATGTCAAGGATGCCAAAAACCACGATTGGGAAGATTTGGCAACCGACGGCGAAAAGAATGTCTATATCGGTGATTTTGGCAATAACAACAACAAACGAAAAGATTTGGTGATCTACAAACTGTCCAATCCTGAAATTGAAAAAGGCGACCGTATTGATGCTGTGAAAATACGGTTCAAGTATCCTGAGCAAACGGCCTTTCCACCCTCCGCAGAAAAGCTTTTTTATGATGCCGAGGCGTTCTTTCACTATGGCGATTCGTTGTATATCATCACCAAAAACAGGTCAAGGCCTTTTAATGGAAAAGCAATGGTATACCAAATACCCGACACAGAAGGCAACTACAAGGCCAAAAAAATAGGAAGCTTTGCCCCGTGCGAGGAAGAATTTAGCTGTGTGGTCACTTCGGCCGACATTTCAAAAGATGGTAAAAAGGTAGTGCTTTTGGGCTACGGCAAGCTATGGGTCTTTACCGACTTTGCGATGCCAGATTTCACAAAAGGAAAAATGAGAACCGTTGACCTACAAACAGAATCCCAATTAGAGGCGGTGGCCTTTTTAAACGACAGCACCTTGTTGCTTACCGATGAAAGAGGCCCACATTCAGGTGGAAACATCTATCGTTTCAAACTGCCAAAAGATTAAAACCCGAAACCAAGGCCAAACGAAAAACGCAGTCCGTCGCTACTGTTGAAAAGGCCTATGTTGGCTGACAAAACATCCGCTCCGTTCACAAAAAATCCACCCCCGAACGAATTGTGCCATTTGGTGGAGCTATCGTCGGGCAACCAAACACGGCCATAGTCGAACCCACCATAGATACCTGGCGTAACGGGCAGCAGCCCAGTTCTTTGTTTTCTAAAACTATACCGAATGTCGGTATTCTGAAAATAAGCAGTCTTTCCTGTAAACCGCTGAAACCTAAACCCACGAAGACCGTTGTTGGCCCCGATACTTGCGCCTTGATAAAATTCAAAATCGTTGCCGATATTGAAATGCCCCTTGAACTTGGTGGCCAGCACCAAGCGCCCATCGGGGCTGATCTTATAGTCAAAGGATAGGCTCGGAACCACATAGCCGAACGACCTATCTGATTCGCTCACATTGGTTTTAAAACCACCGTTCAGTGAAAATGCCATGCCCATGGTGGGAAAAGCGTCGTTGTCAGTGTTCGAGTAACTATATTCTGCATCAAGTCCAAAAAATTCCTTCGAATTTTCCTGTTGGTTCTGTATAAAAAAAGTGTTGATAAATCGGCCTTCAGTTTCTTCGACCTCAATTAATTCGTAACCAATGCCCAGCCTTATTTTGGAGCCTAAATGACCCCGCCAAACTAGTGCTGGGGCTATTTTAATAGTCTTAAGGCGTACTCTGTTAAAGTCTAGCCCCAGATCATCATCCAGATTATCCGTCTCATTTCCAAAACCAAAAAAATTGATTGCGAAATTGGGGCTTGTAAACTTTGTGGTGATTTCAAAGTTTATTTTTTCAAAAACATTCGCAAACTCACCGACATAGGACAGATCAAAACCATTGGTTGCAAAATATACAGTTCCGTTAATCGTATGCTGCGAAGTGAAGGGATTCTGTCTAAAACCATTGTGGGTGTATATATCGGTAATGCCTATGCGAAAACCATCATCAGGGTTGAATCCCAGGGCCGGCAAAATCTGGTTATTGCTCGCCTTGATCTTGAGAAACTGATAGGTGTTCACATCATAATCATTAGTCTTGTGTATTTTGCCCCCAAAGGTCTCGCCGTAGGTATTCTTTTTGTATTTATGGTCATAAACATGTACAGCCCTTGATTTCTCGGCAATTTTGTACACATCATTGTTTTGGCCGCCAATCAGCCGCACCTTTATCTTTCCAGTGTTTCCTGACACCTCAAAGACATCATCATCGTCAAGGCCGTACACCCACACCTCTTTGGTATATCGGGGGTCGTACACTTTATCAAAAAAAAGGTCTTTCAACTTTCCCTTTATTATCCTATAGGCCCTAACGCCCAATTTTCCATCGGATAAGGGGGTGATCATAAAATGGTCGTCTTTGTCGGTACCGATCACCACACTGTATTTGTTCAGGATCTTATAGTATTCCTTGGCGGTTTGTGCCAAGTTCTTTTTCCGGGCCAACAATATGCGCTTCAATTTGTCAACGGTCTCATCGCGCACCTCCTCCGGAAATTCTTGAAAAGCCCTATCGACAACTGCTTCATCAATATTTCGTTGTATGTATCTGGCCTGATCGATCCAATGGTCCATTGTGCTCTGCGAGAGCAATGCCATGTCGAGCGCAAAGGTCTTGGGTGATGAATTGAACCCTTTTACACTTCTTATTTCTTCGTTAAAGCCCTCAAAAAGCTGCAATGATGGTATGGCCCTGGTGCCAAAGGCCATCAATGCACCATCGCCCATAATCGAATAGGCCTGGTCTCGATCACGGGGTATGGGCCTGAAAATTTTGTTTCCCTGGCCATCTTTAACCTGGGCCCACCTCCATTGGTCGTTATGGCGGTCCCAATCGCCTATCAACATATCGAAAAGCCGTGCCCGTACATATAGTTCTTCATCCAACTTAAAGTCCTCGTCTTTTCTGAGTTTCTCCATAAAATCATCGGTACCCATGATTTTATCGGCATGGCCCAGACTGGCCACTTCACCGTGCCCCTCTGAAAGGTGCTCTTCGATAATATAAAGTTCATCGCCAAAGGCATCGTTGAAATCTTCCAATGCGGCCTGTTTGGGCACATAGTACAGTTTCGGGTTGGTATGGTAAATACCGACCGCATCAGACAAGGTGCCCACAGTAAGGGGCGCATAGGGGTGCGACCCGGTATAAAAATCGAGCAGAAGCGCTTCTGTATAGGTATCTTCAAAATCGCCTACGATGTACCGATCCTTGAAGGCAATGGCCTGAAGGTATAGCTCGGCACTCTTTTTAAGGGCCCGCATTACAAATTGGCGACCGTCTTTATGCTCAAGACGCAGTGATTTGGTTTGGTGGCCACCCCCCTTGCGTACCGGTTTCAATCCTCCGAAAAGGGTGTCCAATCGAACAGTGGGCGCTTTTACCTTGGTGGCATAGTATTTACGGTACCGCTCCCCCCAAAGTGTTTTAAAAAAGTTCGATTTATCAACCTCTTCTTCTGTATAAATAGAAGTTGACACATATTTAGGAAAGTCTTCACGGCCTTTGAATTGAACAGTCTTGCGTTCAGGGGGCAACACTTGGGTACTGAACAACAACGCTTCATTGTTGCCCTCGACACCATAAAATTCGACCCAAGAAGAGCCATCCCCAAAAACTTTCAAAATGGCATATCCTCTTTTTCCTGTAGAAAACCGGCTGCCGTTCAAAAGGCGTGCCGCTCCTTCTTTGGCCCCCGAACCACTTACAATTTGGGGGGTGTTCTCTTCAACAATATACTGTAGGGTATGCTCATGGCCGGAGGCCAAAATCACGTTTTCTGAATACTGTGCCAAGGTCACCACACGTTTTTTGAGTTCATTGTAGCGTTTGTTCTGCATATCGGCAATCGAGGCCCCTGATGTGCGCCGCAGTACATTGATCAAGGTACCGAATCCCGGCAATGGGATTGTATGGCCTTTTGGATAAATGTGTTTTTCCAATGAATAATGGCCACCATGCGGACCGTAAGAGAACATGGGATGGTGCATGGCGATCAAGGTGGTTCTGTCGCGGTTCTTTTTGATAAGGCTTTCGAGCTCTTCGAAAAATCGCTCTCGGTCTCTGATATCGCAATTGTCGTTGATGTCCGGCCTTTTGTTCCAATTGGTCAAATACCACTCGGTATCGATGGTAATGACCAAAATGTCATCACCGATCTTGAAATGTTCCATGGCGCATCCGTTCTCAGGAAAAAACACTTCTTTGCTATCGAGTTTTTCCTCTATATAGTTCTCTTGCCGTTTGAGACCGATCAGTCCTTCGGTGTACCAATCATGGTTGCCGGGAATAAAAACAGGTTTTCCCTTATAGTTCTCGAGAGTGGCCAACTGGGCATCTAAATGGCTCTTGGCCTCTATATAAGCCTGGGTCGAATCTTTTTTATCAGGAAGCCCCGCGGGGTAGATGTTATCGCCCAAAAAAATGGCGGTACTGTTCTTTGGGGCTTCAGACAATCGCGACCTAAATTTCTTGAGTACCGGATTCATGCCGCCAATAGGGGATTTTCCCGCATCACCTATCAGATAAAAGGTGTGCACCACCTCTTTGTCAGGTGTGCTTCGGATAGCCGACTGAGCATCTGCGTATTGTGTTTTTTTGGTGGCACAAGCCCATAAAAACAGTACAGATAAAGCAATAAGGCAATGTTTTTTCATAGCTGAATTGTTCGGGGCAATTTTTGTAATTTGTCAACTCTTAGCCAACCTATATGTCAAGCATAGTAGAAAAGACTGAAGCATTCGTAAGCGATTTATTGACCAACGAGCTTTCTGAAAAGTATCTCTACCACAACTTACGCCACACCCAGCGGGTAGTTAAAAATACGAAAGAATTGCTTGAACATTACGGGCTCAATGATTCGAAACAAGAATTATTGCTTTTGAGTGCATGGTTGCACGATATCGGTTACACCAAGGGCCACACCAAACATGAAGAAAAAAGCTGTGCCATTGCCGAGCGGTTTTTGACCGATCAACAATATGACAATGATAAGATCGCAGAAGTAAAAAAGCTCATCATGGCCACCGAACGCCACTATGAGCCCCAAACCCTCGAAGAAGAGATTATACGTGATGCAGATGCCTCGCACTTGGGCTCAAAAAGCTATCTAGAAACATCTGAACTGCTCAGGGAAGAACTTGCTCTTTTCGGCATAGCCACATATTCACAAAGTGAGTGGTGTGAAGAAAATATAAAAATGTTCAGAACAGAACACCGTTTCTATACCGATTATGCCAAAGAGCACTGGCAACCCCGAAAAGACAAGAACCTTCGAAAACTCATCAAGGCCAAAAAGGAGGAAAAGAAAATCAGGAAAAAGGAGGCCTTAAAGGCAAAGTTCAAGAGCGAAAGCCCCGATAGGGGCATTCAAACACTCTATCGCGTCACGCTTAGAAACCACCTGACATTAAGCGATATCGCAGATACCAAGGCCAACATTCTTCTTTCGGTAAATGCTATTATTATCTCTCTGGCCTTGGCCAACCTCATACCCAAGCTCGACAACCCCTCAAACACCTACTTGATCTACCCGACGGTGATTTTTATCTTGTTCAGCATCATTTCAATGGTACTTGCCGTATTGGCCACACGACCCAATGTTACCAGTGGTGAGTTTACCCAAGAGGATGTGAAAAACAAAAAGGTAAATCTGTTGTTTTTTGGCAATTTCCACAAGATGCCGCTTGCCGACTACGAATGGGCCATAAAAGAAATGTTGAACGACCGAAACTATATTTATTCATCGTTGACCAAAGACCTTTATTTTTTGGGGTTGGTGCTAAACAGAAAATACAAACTGCTACGGTGGACCTACACCATTTTTATGGTGGGCATGATTATCTCAGTCATTGCTTTCGCCATTGCATTTAAATACTTCGGCCCTGAACGATTGCCTCTCTAAAGGTCTTATACATTACGATTTCAGTTCTTCCATCAAGTCGTTGTACGTATAGGTCGTTTCTGAGGCGGTATCTTTCTTGTAAAGAATCTCGGCACGGATTGCCTTGAGCCCAGTGACTCCCTGTAGACCTTCCAATTCCACTATCTCGATATTGTTCGTGAAATAGCCCTTGGCCTTGAGAAACTTGATGTACCTGAGATATTCGAGCTCATCTTTCTTCTGTGAGTACACAATGGCAAGTATGCCCTTTTGGGTCAACCGTTCATTGGTGCCCTTTATGTATGATTTATCTATCCTTTTCTTGATGATTTCGTACCGTGCATTATAGGTGCCATCAACATCGAAGCGTTTTTCATCCATCCTGAATCGAATGGAAAGTGAGGTACTGTACACCAAAATCAAAGAGGCCACGTCTAATTTAATGGGCAATTTGGGCTTTAGCTCGTAATACCGGTTCTCCATATCGCACATAACCTGCAACTGCCACAATCTTAGATTGTTAAGGTACAACTGGTTAAAGGTGCGGTCTTTCGCTATAGAGCTGCCGATGTACATATTATGCTCTACCCCATCGGTTTTGTATCTTTCAAAATAATGGGGAAACATTTTTTGTGCCTCTAATTGTTTTTTATCGAGAAGAGCCGCCAATTGCATATTGGCCTCCATCACACTTTCGTCGTAGTTTCGACGATGATCGTAATATGACTCGGTGCCCATATCGATTTTGCTCTCGTAGGCAGTGATCAAGTTGTTGAACTCTTTATCTTCATCTTTCAAATGCCTTAATACAGGATTCACCTCATCGTTCACAAAATCGAAGACCGCTTGCTCCGTATTGGTGTGCAGTGCTTCCCGAACCTCATCAAGATGGTTGTTGACCCTAAAGATCAACTCGTCGTATATGGGCAAGTTCGTTTTTTCAAAGGCCTTCTTCAATATGGCATTGATCTCAGATAGCTGGATCATCAAATCTCTTTGAATGGCCTTGTTGCGTTCTTTTGAAGAATCTTTGATGTCGATTTGCCCATAGAGCGGATATACCTCTTTAAAGACAATCTCTTGAAATTCGGGTTGTTTGCCCTGTAGCTGATTGACCATAAAACGTTTGGCCTCTTCTTGAAATTTCCAATATACCGAAGAATGCACAGTAGTGCATTCGTGCTGAATAATGGCATCTATCAAATTCTGCTCTTCTTCTATAGAGCGAAGCACCGCCGATACAATAAAGGGCATTACATCGGCCAATTTATTGGCGTTGACACTGTTGAGCTCATTCACCTTTGAGGATACGATCTCGAGCACGCCGAACAATTGGCCATCATCTGCAATGGGCGCTAGAATGGCACTTTTGAATCCTTGTTCATTCAGGTTCTTGTATGGTTGTATGCCATTTGATTTTTTAAATGCGGCTTGTACGTTTGGTATGGCAACAAAAGAACTCTCGACCAAAAGCTTTCCGTAACAATAGCTGCATGAAAGAATATCCTTTGCCCCTTGTTCTTCGCCCTTTAGAATAAAGCTTTCAATGCCTTTTCCATGAATTTTTAGAAATCGGTTGGCTCCTTGGTCGTACCCTGTAAACCCGACCTTTATGTTGTTAAGACTAAAAAGCGATCTGAAGGTATCTTGAAAATTATCCATGAACACCTCACTGCCGCGCTTGTTGCCCCCAATCAGTGTCGATTTGATCTCTGAAATGGAATATTCTGCGGTAACATCGAACATATTGCAGATCACGAAACCTTTTGAAATGAAGCTATTTGGCGGAATCTTCTCTTTCCACAGCTCTAGGTTGTCAAAGTTCGCCAACAGTTCATCGAAATCTTTTTGGGTCAGTTCCTTGGCCTTGTCTGTAGGTTCCAACTCCATGAAATCGGCATTGTACAGAATTCGATAGTGGTGCATGACCCCTTCGGCATCGGGAATATCAAAAAAGATGGGGCGTTTAAAATCTACTTTGTAACCGTAGTAGAAGGCTAAAATCACCGTGCACTGCATGATATAGTGCATATGTTCCGGTAGATTTCCTATCTGCAATTCATAATCATCCCCGGCCTCTTCAAGAATTTTCTGAAAACGCTTTGATGAGTTGAACACCAGATTGGCAAAGGGAATGGAGGCAGCCTTTATTTCATTATGGGTCAAGACTGGCGAAAAGGTGTCGGCCAAGATTATCTTTATGACATCCTTTCGCTTCTCTAAAATACTGAGGTCGGTAAACCCTTCTCTGAGTTCTGGATATGGGGCCTGGGCTTCAAGCACATGTTTGGCACGCTGTACAAGAAATGTATCATCGCTCTTCAATTGTTCGTCATAATGCTCCAACAATTTGTTGAAACTGACCAATTGAACCAAGGGAGCTTCTCCTTCGTAACACTTTTCCATACCCTATTCGTCTCGGTTGAGCCTATAAAATTACAAAATCTGGGGGCAAAGTTTTATTCAGTGATTTTTTACGGGTCTTGTGCTTTTTTTGGATATTTAAGGAAATAAACTTTCATGTCTTCCAACTCACGACTTAACCGTGCCTATGAAAAGGCCAAGGTCATCGCTTTTGACGATGAATCAAAATTTATTTTTTTCAGTGATTGCCACAGGGGAGACAACAGTTTTGCAGATGACTTTGCCAACAACCGTAACATCTATTTTCATGCCCTGAACCACTATTACAGGGAAGGGTTTCATTATTGCGAGCTGGGCGATGGCGATGAGCTATGGGAGAACCTTCACTTTGAATCTATTTTTGAAGCCCATAAGAATGTCTTTCAACTTCTTCGGCAATTTCACCTAGAGAACCGCCTGCACATGGTGTGGGGAAACCATGATATGGTGTACCAAGACCCTAAATATGTTGAAGAACACCTTTATCACTACTTTGAACCCATAGAAGGAAAAGACAAAGAACTTTTTGAGAATATCCAATACCATGAGGCCCTGTTGTTGCAACATACCGAAACAGGTCAGGAAATTTTCTGTGCCCATGGCCACCAAGCCGATTGGTGGAACTATGTCTGTTGGCGCATCGGGCGCTTTTTGGTGCGGGTACTTTGGAAACCCCTTCAGGTATGGGGCATTGCCGATCCCACGAGTCCTGCAAAAAACTACAAAGAGCTCATTCGCATTGAAAAGCGTATCAAACGCTGGATACTGAACCATAATCTAAAACTGACCATTGTCGGGCATACGCACAGACCGCGGTTTCCTGAGCCAGGCGAGATTCCCTTTTTCAATGATGGCAGTTGTGTACACCCCCGAAGCATCACCGGCATCGAAATTGAAAACGGAAAAATTTCACTGATCAAATGGCATATTGCCACCAAACCCGATGGCACCCTGCAAATAATCAGGGTTATGCTGGAAGGGCCTGAAAAGCTTTCAGATTACCAGAAAGCCAAGCGTTGATCACGCCCTTTTTGCCAAGGTCTTAACGGCATCGACAAACCTGTCGAGCTCTTCGGTGGTTGTGTACACATTGGGGGTTATGCGGCACCCGTGAACATTGGCATAGTCGATAGCCACAGTATAAATGCCAAACTCGTCGAACAAGGCCTTCGCCATATCTGACGGTTTCATGTTTGCAATGCCCACATTTGCAATACCGCAACTGCGGTGCTCATCTTCAGGCGTGTTTACCACAACATTTTCGACATCACGCAATTGGTCGCTCCAATAACGTTGTAGATAGCGCATTCTCTTTTCTTTACGTTCAAGTCCGATCATTTCAAGATAATCAATGGCGTTGTCGATGGCCAAATCGGTATGCACGGGGTGGGTGCCCGTATGGTTCAGCCTCAAAATATCGTGGGGCTCTTTGTTGTGCTCTGCCAACAGCGGCCAAATATTCGGTATTTTATCTTTGGCCACGTACAAAATTCCGGCCCCCAACGGGGTACTCAACCACTTGTGCAAGCTGGATCCATAGTAATCGCAGTTCAAGGAGGAGATGTCTACATGTATATGTCCTACGGTATGCGCGCCATCGACCATTACCTCTACGCCCTGTTCATGGGCCATATCACAAATCTTTCGAATTGGGAGGATTTGCCCCGTAATGTTGATCATATGGCAGACCATCAACAGCTTGGTTTTTGGTGTAATTTGGGCCTTATAAAGTGAAACGATCTCCTCATCGGAAACGGGATGGTTCGGCACCGAAACCTTTTTGCAGATAATTCCATAGCGGTCTCGCATCAGAAAAAAGTGGTCACGCATGGCTCCATAATCCTGCAGGGCGAAAATGGCCTCGTCACCCTCTTTCCAGGGATAACCGCCAATGACCATATCAAGCGATTCCGTAGTGTTTCTGGTTATGATCAATTCATCAGCTGCGCACCCGACCAATTTTGCCAACCGTCCACCTATCCTGTTCTTATTGTCCCACTGTACCGTACGCATATAGTACGAGCCTTCATAGTTCACCTTCTTGACATGTTCTATGAATTTGTTCAGCGTAGGAATCGGAACAAAATTGTAATACCCATTCTCTAGATTGATGTATTCGGGTTTCAGGGCATAATCTTTTCTGATACGCTCCCAAAAAGCATTCTCATCATCCTCTGGGTATTCAGGCCATGTTCCCGTTGAATGGGAAAATGCGTTCCAAGACATAAAGGGCGATATGGCAGCCGCTTGGCCCAGACGTTTCAAAAAATCCCTTTTGTGCATCCCTCAAAATTTAGTGTTTCAATGCATTGAAAGATAATCAAAAGAGCGCTAAAATGCTTAATTTTCGGTACATGAATATCAGTGCGACCTTTGTTTTGAACGAACTGCAATCCATAGTACAACAAATTCCCGTTGACCATAATTTCGTCTCGCACGTCATCCTTTTAGGTGTGGTTCAAGGGCTGTTCTTGAGTGGCGTGATATTATTGCGATTTCACAAGAACACCGCCCTTAATTTCTTGGGATGGTCACTTTTATGCCAGTCTTTGGTTTTTTTTGACGTCTACCTGTGCTATACCGGGCTCATGAAATATGCACTGCATTTCAACGATTCAACCGAGCCCCTTGTATTGTTGATTGCCCCCACTTTTTATTTATTCGTGCATAGATTGATCAAACGCGAGCCTTTTAACTTAAAAAAACATTGGTGGCATTTTGTACTTCCACTGTTTTACATCATAACTCAGATTCCCTATTACAATGCACCCTTGGCAGTAAAACTGAATGCCTACCTAGGGGCCTATCACTCAGAAATTGAATATGTTTCGGTACCTGAATCGTTCGACTATTCCTATCACTGGATTAAAAGGTATTTTCACCATTTGGTGCTCGCAAGCATTTTTTTCTACTCGATCCTTGCACTGCGATTGGTCTGGCAAGAGTATAAAAGGAGAAAGGCGGCCCCCCATATGGCCAAGGTAAAAAAGTACCTGTTCAGCAGAAATTCTGCAATGGCATCATTGCTGTTCTTCATTTGCCTGTTTTTTGTCTTCTATTCGTATGATGATGATAGCGGCGACCACTTCTTGGGCATATTGTTCACAATCATCATTTTTGTCACATCAGCGGCAATTACACTAGAGTCGAGGGTTTTTGAAAAATCATGGGCGGCAGACAAATACGAGACCTATACTTCTAGCCACTTATCCATTTCAGATATTGAAGAATACATCGCCAAAGAAAAGTACCATTTGGAACAAGGTGCTTCATTAAAGGGCCTTGCCAAAGAATTAAATGTTAGCCCCAATCTGGTGTCAAAGGTCATCAATGCAAATACTGACAGTAATTTTAATGACTATTTGAACAAGAAACGAATTGAGGAGGCCAAAGAAAAGTTCAAGAGCGGCGATTATCGACACCTTACCATCGAAGCTATCGGCTCTTCGGTAGGTTTTCGTTCAAAATCAGCATTTTATACCGCTTTCAAAAAACATACCGGTCTTTCCCCTGCAGGTTATATAAAGGCCAAAACTTCTCCATAATTACAATTCTGAACTTCTAGGGATCTAAAAAATACATCTCTTGAAGAAAAAGATTCCACCTTTGACACAAACATCAAAGTCATGGAGAAAAAAATACGTCGGTACGATTTGGATTGGTTGCGGGTCATCGTCTTTGGCCTACTTATTTTCTATCACGTAGGCATGTTTTTTGTGCCCTGGGGATGGCATATCAAGAACAATGTCATTTACGAATGGCTCCGTTGGCCAATGCTTTTTCTGAACCAATGGCGCTTGCCCATTCTTTTTGTAATTTCTGGTATGGGCACCTACTATGCATTATCGCACCGAAACTTACGACAGTTTAGTTGGGAGCGTGCAAAACGTTTGGGCATTCCCTTGTTTGTGGGCATGCTCTTGATTGTGCCGCCCCAAGTCTATATTGAGCGTTTGGCACATGGGCAGTTTCAAGGCTCATATCTGGATTATTTGACCACCGTTGCTTTTAATGGTGTGTACCCTGAAGGAAACATAAGTTGGCACCACCTTTGGTTTTTGCCCTATTTGCTGCTTTTCTCTTTGGTTTTGGGGCCTCTCTTCATATATCTAAAGAGAAATACTTCCCGCTTGGGGGCATGGGTGAAAAAGATGCTGCAAAAACCGTTGGGTGCTTACGTTTTTGTACTGCCCCTGTTTCTTGTCGAGGCCTTTGTAGAGCCCTTTTTTCCCGTGACCCATGCCTTGATCGGTGATTGGTTCACCATCAGTTTCAACATTTTATTCTTTTTCTATGGCTTTCTGTTGGTCTCGACCGGAAAAATATTTTGGGAAACGCTTCCCAAGATAAAAAACGGGGCGTTGGCCATTGGCATGGTCGCCTTCACGGCACTTCTTGTCATTTGGCTATTTTTTGAAGACAGTATCGTCGTTCATTTTACCGAAGCCTTTATAAAAGTTGTCAATATCTGGTCATGGATTTTGGTGCTCTTTGCTTATTCGGCCAAATATTTGAACAGGCCCAGCAAAACGCTGTCATACGCCAATCGTTCCGTATATCCGTTTTACATTTTGCACCAGACCGTGACCATCGTGATTGCTTATTTTTTGATGGATTTGGAATGGGGACTATTCCCTAAAGCAATTTTATTGATTGTTGGAACGTTCGGAATCAGTTGGCTGATCTACGATTTCATCATTCTCAGGATTCGATTATTGCACCCTCTCTTCGGGCTAAAAGGGGAAAAAACCAGCAAGAGGGCCATTCATCGATTTAAAAACATATTTAACAGCCTTTTACCATAGCACTGGCAAGGTATTTGTTACTTTTAATGAAGCAAAACGATCAAAGTTTAAGGTGAAAGCATCCATTTTTATAATAGCATTGGTATTGGTGGCCCAATTTGGGTTCGCCCAAGGCGATATACCCACCACCAAGCCTTTAAAGATTGGTGAAAAGAACAATCTTGATGTAAAGCCCAGCAACCAAGGCACGGTTCTTCGCATGCCCTCTGTTATTGATGAAAATCTCATCCCAAAAGACAATACCCTAAATGTTAAAATGCTTCCTGACAAAGAGTTGGTACAAGCGGGACACGATCTGGTCATAGACCCAAAAGTGGTCGAGAAAGAAAAAAAGGGTTCAAACCAATTTTTTGGTGATATGTACCTGGGTGATGTCAAGACCAAGGCTAAATTCGTGGGTGTTGTCTGTCGTGACCATGAATATGTTGATGGCGACCGGGTGCGTATTTATCTGAACGGTGAAATCATAGAGCACAATGTGCTGCTGTCGGGAACCTTTAAAGGGGTAAATGTAGATTTGGTCGAAGGTTTCAACCGCCTGGATTTTGAAGCCTTGAATCAGGGCACCTCAGGCCCCAATACCGCCCAAGTCATGGTGGCCGACGAAGAAGGCAACATCATCCACAACAATCTTTGGAATCTTTCCACGGGCTCAAAGGCCAGCCTTATCGTTGTCAAAGAAACTGAGTAATCTTAAAGTTCAAGCCCAAGAAGTTTCAAATACAAATTCAATTATCAACAAGTATAACTCAGCGTTCAGCAAATTTATTTCCGTTCCCCTGGATGGTATGTCTCCTGCGCTCGTTTTAGTACATCATCTTTGTAATACGCGGCATCTTTCCATTTGATGTCAGCATACATTTGTGCTTGGTCGTCAAAATGGGGTGATTCAGGGTCGCCACTCTGCCCACCGGCCAAAATGGTCTTGGCCTTGACTTTGTCACCAAACTCTACCACGGCCACAAAACTGTTGCCCCGTGTACCGTAAATCTTTTTGGTGTTGTTGTGGTAACGGGCCCCATAGGCCGCCAAAGCTCCCCAACGCCCACTGGCAAAACCAATGGGGATACTGGGTTTCGAATCGTCAAATTCCTGCCTAATATCGCCCGTCAACCTTTGATAGCGGTTTACCTCGCCCCATGGCATCTGCCAAGTGCCGAAATCCGCCACCAATTTGTCAACAACCAATTCAAAAAGTTCCAACATGTTCTCATCTGTAATATAAAATTCGACGTTTTCAAGTAGTTCCATCTGTGATGGTGCTTCTTTCATATTATCCGAAAATCCCGTTTCCAAACATTTTAACCCGTAAAAATGTGCCAAGGTCATGGCCACAGAATTCTTAGAAGTTCTATAGTCCCAATTCTCCAATTCATCGATAGCACCTTGTAGTTTAGGGTTTCTATCATGATGGACATAATAAGATTTAACCAGTTTTGGAATCAACACCTCGAATGCTGGCAAATAGGCATCATGTGCCAATGTAATAAGACTATCGAGCGTGTAACCACTTCTATTTTTTAACAATTGAACGGCATGAACCCCTCTAAAATTCTCTTGGTCGCGAGACATATATTTGGGGTAATCGCCCCGCTTCGGGCTGTACTCCAAGGCAGCAGTGTACGGCGTTGAATTACAGTTTTGCACCCACCCATTTGGCGGGTTTTTGATGAGTATGCTCTCATCGACCGTGTGAAGCCCCTGCCAATCGGTCTTTGGGTTGCTGCCGTCAACAGGCTGCGTATAATCGAAGATGGTGTCGCGCTTTGGGATGAAGTTTCCATGAAAATAGACAATGTTGCCATCGGCATCGGCATAGACGGTATTGTTCGAAGAGTTGGTACGAATATCCATCATCTTTCGAAAGCCCTCATAGCCATCTTGTTTGGTTCTGATATACGATTGCTCCAACGCCTTGACAGGCTCCCACATCATGGCAGAGGCCGTCCATCGGCCATCGACCGCATGGGTAATGGGCCCATGGTGCGTACGGTACAGGGGGAAGGTCTTTTCTTTTATGCCTTCATCGGTTTTATACTTCAAGGTCACTTCAGATTTTTCGACGGGTCGCAATTCCTCGCCATATACATAAAACAGTTCGCCATCTTGCTTCACGATAGTTTCCATAAATTCATCCATCACATCGGTGTAGGTCGAGGTGTGCATCCAACCCGTTTTTTCGTTGAAGCCCTGGTACACAAAAAACTGCCCCCAGGTAACCGCTCCGTAGGCGTTCAACCCTTCCTCGGAAACTACGTGTACCTCTCCCCTGAAATAAAAAGAAGTATGCGGATTGATCAATAGCATGGCGTTGCCCGATTGGGTGAGCTCGCCCGAAATGGCAATTCCGTTCGAGCCTTGGGGTTCAGCCATTTCAGCTTTCTTCTTGAGCTTCAATTCTTCCATTTCGGGAATTTCCATATCACTTTCGTAAAACGCCTCGATCTTTCGGGTAGAAATACGCTCGATATCGCCCCCGATGCTTCCCTCGCTGAAATAAAAGGGCATCCACGGTTCAAAACGGGTCAAGAGTTTTGGCTTCACCTCAGGATGTGTGTGCAGATAATAATTGATGCCATCGGCAAAGGCATCGCAGAGCTTTTGCAGCCACTCAGGACTGTTTTCGTAATTCTCCTTGGCTTCCTCCTCCGTCATAAAAAGATTGGCGCGCAGGTCGCTATAAAGCGCCGTTTCACCCTCGACTTCGGCCAAACGCCCGGTGGCCCAGATATAGTTCTGCTCCACTCGATTGAAATCGTCTTCGCATTGGGCATATAAAAGTCCGAATACGGCATCGGCATCGGTCTTTCCGTAAATGTGCGGCACCCCAAAATCATCGCGTACAATGGTTACGTTCTCGGCCTGCTCCTGCCATTTTTCGACTTCGGATATAGGTTGGTTTTTTTTGCAGGCACTTAAAAAAAGAATAAATGCTAAAAGAAGAAAAGTGATACGATTCATGGATTGGTAATTTCAGTCCATGAAAATACACAAATTGTAACATTTAGGGCTCCTCAGGAGCCAATTCGACCTCCAGCCCATCCAACGCTTCTGTAATATGTATTTGACAGCCCAGACGACTATTCTCTTTCACGAAAAAGGCCTCTGAGAGCATGGCCTCTTCATCATCTGATTTTTCAGGCAGTTCATGGTCAGATTGTACATAACACTGGCAAGAAGCGCACATGGCCATGCCACCGCAAATGCCAATGGTGCCCTCAGGGGCAAGTTCATACGAACGTACCACCTCCATCAGGTTCATGTTCATGTCGGTAGGGGCATCGACTTCGTGCAGTACCCCTTCGCGGTCAGTGATTTTTATTTTGATGTCGGTCATATTAAGTTATCATGAGGTTCAAAATAAGCTTCCCTCCTAAGAAGGAGGGACTGAGGGAGGTGTGAATCCGTTTTCCTCAAACTTTAAAATATAGTCCTCTATTGACAAAAGCACATTCTCAATATCATGCATGACCTGATAATCTGAAAAACGGAGCACATTGATATTCAGTTGGTTCAGCCTTTTTGTCTTTTTCACATCCTTTTCCCAGACCTCCAAAATTTCATGTGAATATCCATCGCACTCTATAGCCAACTGTAGTTTGTTGCAGAAAAAATCGACAATATATTCATCAATAGGCTTTTGGCGGTGAAAATCATACCCGTACATTTGGCCGCGCTTCAACTTTTGCCACAGTCTTATTTCAGATTTTGTGGCATTATTGCGAAGCTGTCGCGCTAGTTCTTTCAGTTTTGGATTGTAATTAATTATCATTTTACACACCCCTCAATCCCCTCTTTCTAGAGGGGAGGTTTTATTCAATGGTTTTTACCACTGCCTTCGGTGCTTCTTTTTTACTACCGTCAAAACCAGTAACGCCACCTACCGTCGTATATTTCATCACATATTTTTTATCGGGATGAATACGCTGGTAGGCACTCTGGCACATTAACGTCGCTTCATGGAAACCGCACAAAATCAACTTCAGCTTTCCGGGATACGTATTGACATCACCAATGGCGTAGATACCGGGAATATTGGTTTGGTAATCGAGTGAATTATCAACCTTGATGGCATTCTTCTCGATCTCAAGCCCCCAATCGGCAATCGGCCCCAATTTGGGCGATAGTCCGAACAACGGAATAAAGGCATCCACTTCAATACGAAGGTCTTCACTGGCCTTTGAATTCTTTCGTACCGTAACGGCTTCCAAATATTTGTTGCCCTCAAGGCCCACAACCTCGGCGGGCGTTATGAGATTGACCTTGCCGAGATTTTTCAATTCCTGTACTTTTTCAACGGAATCCAACGCCCCGCGAAACTCGTTTCTACGGTGCACCAATGTTACCTCACTCGCCACATCGGCCAAAAAGATGGCCCAATCCAAAGCCGAATCGCCTCCTCCGGCTATCAAGACCCTTTTGTTTCTATACATCTCCGGTTCTTTGATCATATAGGCAACACCCTTGTCTTCAAACTGTTTCAAATTTGTAATCATGGGCTTTCGGGGTTCAAAACTGCCCAATCCGCCTGCAATGGCTACCACAGGGGCTTGGTGTTCAGTGCCCTTGTTGGTCGTTACGATAAAGGTGCCATCTTCCAATTTTTCAACCGTTTCGGCCCGTTCGCCCAAGGTGAACCCTGGCTGAAACGGTTTGATCTGCTCCATCAAATTATCGACCAATTCGCCCGCCAATATCTCAGGAAAACCGGGAATATCGTAAATAGGTTTCTTCGGATAAATCTCTGCACATTGGCCCCCAGGCTGTGGCAAAGCATCGATCAAATGGCACCGCAACTGCAACAGGCCTGCCTCAAAAACGGCAAAAAGACCCGTAGGGCCCGCTCCAATAATCAGAATATCGGTTTTTATCATGCAATCGTTCCGTTTAGAATTCTGGCAAAGCTATAGTTTTGGAGAACAACGTTCTGTGACTTTTATCACCTTTAGCTAAGATTGATGACTTCTTGAATTTGGGGGGCATATTTCTTTATGGTCATTTCGACCCCACTCTTCAAGGTCATTTGGTTGACACTGCAACCAATGCAATTTCCCTCGAGCCTTACCTTTACAGAAGTATCATTGTCTATCGATATCAAAGTGATATCGCCCCCATCACTTTGAAGAAAGGGGCGTATTTCATCCAAGGCTTTCTCTACGTTGCTTCTTAGTTCTTCCGGTGTCATACTCATTTCTTTTTTACCGCATCACAACCTGCCATGGTCGTTATCTTAATGGCCTCTGTCGGCGGCAGATCTTTGTTACGCCGTACCAACTGGCTCACCACGTTTTTGGTCAATTCTTCAAAAGCTTCCTCAACAGGGGTGGCTGTTTGCATGGCCGCTGGCCGCCCGACATCGCCCGCCTCCCGAATGCTCTGTACCAAAGGTATTTCCCCTAAAAATGGCACATCTAGATCTTCTGCCAAATTTTTGGCGCCCGACTGACCAAAGATATAGTATTTATTGTTCGGCAACTCTGCCGGGGTGAAATAGGCCATATTTTCAACGATGCCCAAAACCGGTACGTTGATGGCCTCTTGTTGAAACATGGCAACCCCTTTTCGGGCATCGGCCAAGGCCACTTCTTGGGGGGTGCTCACCACAACCGCCCCCGTTACGGGAAGTGCCTGCATGATGCTCAGATGGATATCTCCGGTGCCCGGTGGCAAGTCGACCAGCAAAAAGTCGAGCTCGCCCCAATGGGCATCAAAAATCATTTGGTTCAAGGCCTTGGCAGCCATGGGACCACGCCAAATCACCGCTTGGTTCGGCTGGGTGAAAAACCCAATGGAAAGCATTTTGACCCCATAATTTTCAACAGGTTTCATTTTGGCCCGACCGTCAATGTTGACCGATAGGGGTTTTTCCATCGCCACATCAAACATAATGGGCATCGAAGGGCCATAGATGTCGGCATCCAAAAGGCCCACCTTGAAGCCCATTTTCGCCAGTGTAACGGCAAGGTTCGCCGTAATGGTAGATTTGCCTACCCCTCCTTTTCCCGAGGCCACTGCGATAATGTTTTGGATACCCGGAATGGGCTTGCCCTTGATTTCGTTCACTTTCGACTTGCCCGGCGCATCAACCCTAAGGTTTACCTTTATTTTCGCTTTCTCATAGACCTTTTCATGAATGGTCTTCAATATCGCTACCTCGGTCTTTTTTCGTGCCTGAAGACTCGGGTTTTTGATGGTGACATCTACCTCTACCTCATCGCCAAAAACCTGAACATTGGTCACGGCCCCACTCTCTACCATGTTCTGCCCCTCACCGGGTACTGAGATGGTCTTCAGAGCCTCTAGAATATCTTTTTTGTGCAGCTTCATGCTTTTAATTTCAACTAGTTTGTGCTAAGCCTATCGAAGCACAGTCGTTTAAACTGATTCTAAATTACAAAGATACGGCTTTGGCTTAGCTAATAAAAGTAGATGGATTGAAAATGGAGATGGCGTGATAGGAAGCCTTTATTTGGTAAAATGTCTTAATTTTTGAAAGATTTACAGATGATTTCGCTCGATGCGACATCTACTGCAATTCTTTGGCGGGGTCCCAAAAGTGCTTCTGAAAATCGACGATTTGGTTATCGACCACCTTGATGCCTTCGTTTTCGAGCAGTTGCTGCATTAAATTGGAGCCATCAAAATGGTGTTTGCCCGTTAATACCCCGACACGGTTTACCACCCGATGGGCAGGCACATCCTTTGCCAACGAATTGTTCATGGCCCAGCCGACCATACGGGCACTACGGGCCGCCCCCAGATACTTGGCAATCGCTCCGTAGGAAGTTACCCTGCCATAGGGAATCTGTTTGGCTACCTCGTAAACCTTATCGAAAAAGTTTCGCTCTTTCATCACTTGTAGAAAATCCTTATCAAGGTGATGGCCAGCAAGACCACCATCAAGGCACTCAGTATGAAGTTCGAATTTCTGGAGAAAGTACTGGTCTTGGTCTCCAATTTATTGAAATAAAACACATATAGGTACAACACTGAGAAGGTGCCACAGGCCGCAGCAAACACAAATGTTGCGATGTCTTGGGCCTCGAACTTTATCCAGCCTGCCTCGTTCCACATGGCATTCAGGCCACTATAGTAAGGTATGGTCAATAAATTCAGCGCTGCCAGCGCAAGCCCCCTGAAAAAGCTGTTCTTTTTGCTCACATTTACCGTGGTGAAATCTTTGGCCTTGTTGCGCTTGGCCACCACAAAAAAATACACGGCAAAAAAGGCAAAGACCACTATGGCAGCCTTAAAGAGCACATCGATTACCTGTGGGTTGTTATATAAAAATTTTGAGATGTACACAGCAATATAGGCCTGCACCATGATCATGGTAGATACGCCCAAACTGAAAACGATGCCGTTCAGTTTACCTTTTTCAACACTGGCCTTGGCCGCGTTCATATTGAGAAGGCCCGGAGGCACGGTAGCCATGAAGGCTGCCGAATAGGTGGCAAAAAAAAGTATCAACAAGTGGGTCATTGGTCAGTTGATCCTAAATTGGATGTAGGTGATCGGTTTTCCTTTTTCAAGATACTGATTTTCATAAAATGTCTGAATCTCCAGCACCTCTTTGGGGCTTCCCTCGTTTTTATAGACATCATGGTTGGCATAAATAACCTCAACCCCTATGCCGTGCAAAAGGCCCAAGGTGTACCCATGCATAAACTCGCTGTCTGTTTTAAGGTGTACTAGACCACCGGGCTTTAAAATACGTTTGTATTTGTCTAGAAACTGTAGGTTGGTCATTCGGTGCTTGGTACGTTTGTACTTGATTTGCGGATCGGGAAAAGTGATCCATATCTCCGAGACCTCTTCTTTGCCGAACAACAGGTCTATCAACTCTATTTGGCTTCGTAAAAAGGCCACATTCACAAGATTTTCTTGCAGCGCGGTTTTGGCCCCCCGCCAGAAACGGGCACCTTTGATGTCGACGCCTATATAGTTGACATTAGGGTTCATTCGTGCCAAGCCCACGGTATATTCGCCTTTTCCGCACCCCAATTCCAGCACAATAGGCTTATCATTCTTAAAGAAGGACGCCCATTTTCCCATGTACCTGAAACCTTGTAACACCTCTTCGCGAGGGGGTTGAACAACATTGGCAAAGGTCTCGTTCTCGGCAAACCGCTTTAGCTTGTTCTTGCTTCCCAAACCAAAAAGATTAAAGTTTTGGCAAAACTAAGGAAAACCGTTCACCAAATACGAAAGATAGGCCCAAGCAAGAAAAGGGCACTAAAAGTACTATTTACTGGATTTAGTTGCCTTTTCCAGCGTGAATGAAAATTCAGAACCCACACCCGCTTCGCTCTCAACATAAATTTTTTCGCCATGGGCCTCAATAATATGCTTGACAATGGAAAGGCCGAGGCCCGAACCACCCTCTTTTCTGCTGCCGCTCTTATCGACCCTATAGAATCTTTCAAAAAGTCTCGGCAAGTGCTCTTGGGCAATGCCCTCGCCGTTATCGGTAACCCTGACGATTACCTTGTTCTTTATCAAGTTCTCGACACTCACCTCGGTGGTACCATCTATCTGGCCGTATTTTATGGAATTCATGAGTAGATTTGAAACTACCTGCTGAATCTTTTCTTTATCGCCCATTACATATATGGGCTCGTCGTATTCCATATCAAAGGTCAGGGCTATGTTTTTCTTCGAGGCCCTGATTTCAAGCAGGTCAAAAACGTTTCTAATCAACTCCACGATATCAAAGCGCTCTTTTTCAAGATGCAGGTCGCCCACCTCCAGTTTGGTGATAAGGTCGAGGTCTTTGATAATATAGATAAGGCGTTCTACCCCTTTGTTGGCCCTTTCCAGATATTTGTGCCGTACCTTTTTATCGTTTATGGCCCCATCAAGCAAGGTCAATATATAGCCCTGAACGGTAAAAAGAGGGGTTTTGAGCTCATGGCTGACATTACCGAGAAACTCTTTACGGTATTCTTCTCGAATTCGCAATGTATCGATCTCAATTTTTTTGTCCTGGGCGAATTTTTCGATCTCTTCTGTAAGGGTCTTCATATCGGTAGTGATGGGCCGGTTCGAAAATGAAGAGGACTCGAGCAGTGACACATCATCATATATCTTTTTGACCCTCCTATAGATAAACCTTTCTACCCGAATTTGTAAAATCAAAAAAGAAATAATAAAAACAATCGGAAAGGCCAGCAATGCATCCACATAGTCGTACCGCTCAAAAAAATAGGAGGCCAACAGCACTGCCAAGCAAAAAATCAACGAGATATAAAAAGAAGAACGCAGGGCAAACCTATATGACTTGCGTAGTTTAATCGCCATTATAGTACAAACTTATAGCCCACCCCTTTGACAGTCTTGAAATGATTGTCCCCGATTTTTTCGCGCAATTTTCTAATATGCACATCGATGGTTCTGCCCCCGACCACCACTTCGTTGCCCCAGACCTTGTCTAGAATAACTTCTCTCTTAAAAACCTTGCTGGGTTTTGAGGTAAGAAGCGACAGTAGTTCAAATTCTTTTCGGGGCAAGATGATTTCCTTGCCGTTTTTGACGATTTTGTATTCTTCGCGGTTGATAACGATATCGCCCACCTTTACAATGTCTTCGGTTTCAGATTCATCATTTTTCAATCTTCTTAGCAGCGCCTTTACCTTGCTGACCAACACCTTGGGCTTTATAGGCTTTGTGATGTAATCATCGGCACCGGCATCAAAGCCGGCCACCTGGGAATAGTCTTCGCCCCTTGCGGTCAAAAAGGTGATGACCGTATTTTCCAATCCCGGTGTCTTGCGAATGATCTCGCACGCCTCGATACCATCCATCTCCGGCATCATCACATCCAAGATAATCAAATGCGGGTGTTTCTTCTTTGCCTTGGCCACACCCTCCACTCCGTTCTTGGCGGTAAAGACCTGATAGCCCTCTGACGATAGATTGTAGCTGACAATTTCCAAAATGTCAGGTTCGTCATCTACCAAAAGTATCTTGATATCCTTTTTTTTCATCGGATGCGGAAGTTTAGTTAACCTCTCAAATGTAAAGATAAAACTAAAACCTCTCTAGCCCTTAACATTGATTTAATGTGGTAACACTATCGTAAAGGTTTTTAAATAAACTCTTAACAAAGGGCTAACACGACCTTTACAACACCTCCATTCCTTTGCGGCGTGTTAAAAACTAACCTATTGAAATGAAAAATCCGCTTGCCCTCATATTATTTCTTTGTTCGGCCAGTCTGTTCTCGCAACAGACGGGGAGCATCGTCGGCAAATTGACAGATACAGAATTGAACGACGAGCCATTGGCTTTTGCCAACATTTTAGTGAAGGGCACGACCACTGGAACCACTTCTGATTTCGATGGCTTATATGAGTTGCCCGGTATAGAGCCCGGCACTTACACCCTGGTCTTTAGCTATTTGGGTTATGAAACGGTAGAGATTCCCAATGTTAAAGTGGTGGCCGGCAAGGTGACCACTGTAAATGTTCCGATGAGTGCCTCTGAAGGGGTGGCCTTGGAAGAAGTTGTGATTACAACTTCAGCAGCAAAAGACTCTGAAATTGCACTTTTACTTGAACAAAAAAAGGCGTTGACCATACAAGAGGCCATCAGTGCCGAGGCTTTGACACTTAAGGGCATAGATGATGCCGCGGCCGCTGTAGCACAGATTTCAGGTATTTCAAAGCAACAGGGTTCAAGCAATGTATATGTTCGCGGTCTGGGCGATCGCTACCAAAATACCACAATGAACGGTCTCTCATTGCCGTCAAACGATGTCAATAAAAAGAATATTGACCTCGACCTGTTCGGTTCGGGCATTATTGAAAATGTGGCGGTCAGAAAAGCTTATGCCCCCGCTTTTTTTGGGGATTTTTCTGCCGGTAATGTCAACATAGACTCAAAAGAATACACAGGTGATGGATACATCGCGGTTTCTTTGGGAAGTGGACTGAACTCTAATGCGGCCGGCGAAGATTTTGTAAGAAGTGAAGGCCCCAGTTTTTTTGGATATTACAATAGATATGACCATGACCCTTTTGCGATTATTCTTCAGCATGGGGTAGATCCCCAATCCGCATCAGACCCCATCAACTTCTCAGGAGCCATCGAGGGCGGTTATTCTTGGAATTTGAATGACGAATCAAGGTTGAGCTTTTTCGGCACGGCCAGTTTTAGCAATGGTTACGAACTATGGGAGGGGCCTGCCAGGGATTTCACCAATGTGTTGAAATTCGATTTCCCAAATGTACGGGAATTTGCTTACAAAACCGCAACCACGGCCCTTGGCAATTTAACCTTTAGAATAAACAACGAGCACAAGTTGAAATATAGTTCACTGTTCGTCAATAGTTCAACAGATGCTGTAGGGTTTTATGGAGTGGATGGCAACGGTTTTAACCGTGATGGCATTACCTCAGATGATGGTTTTTTCATACAGAACGTACAGTTCAACCAAGACATGATTTTTGTCAACCAATTGACCGGCCAGCATTTCTTCGAAGACAATAAATGGACATTGGATTGGGGCGTGGGCTTCAACAAGGTATTTTCTGATGAACCCGACAGAAAGCGATTGACGGTCGAAAACTATCAGTTGGCGTTGGATAACGATCCTAATACCAATCCTGTTTTTTTTACAAACACAGCCTTTGAGAACCAACGCTTCTTTCAAAGTATTGAAGATGATGAGTTGAACAGTTTTACTAACGTCAGCTATAAAGCTTCAGAGAAAGTAAAGCTTAATTTCGGTTACAGCGGAAGAAGAAAAGAACGCCGCTTTAACAGTATTCGCTATGGCTATCGAATTTTTGACAGAACTACGCCGATACCAGACGTGAACGACTTCGATTCATTCTTCACCATCGAAAACAGCAGCTTGATGGGCAGTGAAGACGCCCTTTATGAAATTAGAAACCTCAACCCGATCAATAGTGAGATTGGTTCCATCAACAGGCCCGGATTGGCAGATAACACCTATAAGGGAAATCTTGATATCCACGCCGGTTTTGCTTCTGTCGAATTGGCAGCGGGTGAAAAGTGGACGTTCGTACCAGGAATTCGAGCTGAATCGGTTAGCCAGAGAATAGTTTATGATGTAATCAACCTACCGCCCAATGACCCAGGGTTTAGAGATGTATATGAAAACATTTTCTTGCCCAATCTTAATGTCAGATATGCGATGAACGAAGACATGAATCTTCGGTTTTCGTTCAGCAATACGGTTTCATTTCCCGAATTCAAAGAAACGGCACCATTCGTTTACGAAGCGGTCACGCAGCGTGTGGGTGGTAACCCGGATCTGTTCGGTGGTCGTGACGGCGAGGGAGTCAACTTCTCGAACATCTACAATTTTGATTTGAAGTACGAATGGTTTTTGGAAAGAGGTGAAATCATATCCATTGCCGGTTTCGGAAAATTGATAGAAGATCCCGTGAACCGGGTGATTGCCGCTGATGCAACAGGCACACAACGTTTTTTCCGTACAGGCGATAGGGCCGAAGCTTTTGGCATTGAGTTGGAACTTAGAAAGAATCTGATGAAAGATGCCGATGAAAACACTACACTTTCTATGGGGCTCAATGCTGCTTACACGCACACCAACCAAGATTTGAAAACCATTGAAGCGGGAGAAGAAAACACTTTTGGCACCTCATTTGACCGTGATTCTGATGAGTTGGAGGGTGCTTCTCCGATAATTGTGAATGCTGACCTCAATTTCAGCCCAGTGTTTGAAAATTACACGCCCAGTGCGACAGTCGTCTTTTCTTATTTCTCAGACAGGATTTTTGCCCTTGGCGCTGGTTCTTTGGGCAATATTGTCGAAAATGCTGTCCCCACATTGAACTTTGTTTGGCGCAATCCAATTGGGGAACATTTCGAGGCCAATTTTAGTGCCATGAACATACTAGATCCCGATATCACCCTCACAAGGGAAGGTACAGGGAGCGGTGATATTATTATTCGTGAGTATAACCTTGGGGTTAACGTAGGGCTAACCCTTAAATATAAATTTTAATTATTCTTTTAAACTCAAAACAATGAAAAACAAGTTTTTATTTTTAGGTATAGCCGCTGCACTATTGATTGCTTGTGAGAGCGACGATACCGCTGATATTGTCATCAATGACAACAGTGTCACTACTACGAACAACACGACCAACGAACCAGGGCCGGGTAATGAAGAAGTCCGTTTGAGCGGGGTCTATACAGAAGATTTGACCCTTGACCCCGATACAGATTACATTTTGGCAGGTGCCACCATTATGGCAAGCGGCACGACCATTACCATTCCTGCCGGAACCACCATTAGGGCACAAGCCGCAGGCACCAGTGTTTATTTGGCCATTTCGCAAGGAGCACAGATTATTGCTGATGGCTCGGCATCGAATCCTATTGTATTCACATCAGGTGCCAGCTCACCATCAGCCGGTGACTGGGGCGGACTTATCTTACTGGGCAGGGCCCCGTTGAATTCAGTTACAGGCACCGCCACCTCAACATCAGAAATTGGAAACCTGCCATATGGGGGCAATGTAGTTGATGACAACTCGGGTATTTTAAGGTATGTTCGTGTTGAATATTCCGGTGGTGCTGCCGATGGGCAATCTGAAAACAATGGTTTTTCTTTCTATGGAGTAGGAAACGGAACCACGGTAGAATTCATTCAAGCCTTTGTAGGAGCTGATGATGGCGTTGAATTCTTCGGAGGAACAGTAAATGCCAGCAACGTGGTAGTGGTAAATGCCGAAGACGATTCAATCGACTGGACCGAGGGATATTCAGGTACAATCACAGATGTATACGTACTTCAGGGCGATGGTATTGGCGATGAGGCATTTGAGTGTGATGGTTTCAACACCGATTTCACCAACGCAACGGGCACTTTTTCAAATCCTACGGTCACCAACGTGACCATTGAAAGTGAAAGCACCTCTGACAGTACAAGAGGTTTTTTGCTAAGAGCTGGTACCCAAGGTACTTTTACAAACATTGAAATCATTGGTAAGGCCACAGGTATTTCAGTGGATGACGATGAGGCCGCTACGCCTACTTCCCAAAATATCACCGATGGCACCCTAACCTTTACTGATGTTACTTTTACCAACGTCGGAGAAAACACATCGATAGATGGTGGGGTTGCAGAGTCAGAGCTGGTAGCAGGCATTGGAAACGGCACAGGTACTGACATCGCCACTTGGGGTGCAGGTTGGACCGTCGGGATTAACTAATTGAGTTAGTTGGTTTTATAAGCGAAAAAGGGCCTTAATGTTAAATTAGGGCCTTTTTTGTGCATTTCATCGAAAAGTGTAGTGTTTTTCTTTCTTGAAAAAAGCTTCGCAGGCCAAAATTTCTATATTTGTGGCATACCCTTTGCTACCAGTACTTTATGAAGCACTTTTACCTGATTGCTTTCTTCTTTATTTGCTCTCTAGGATTTTCGCAACAATCCCAGGGCAAGGGTGATATTGACGGGCTCAAACTTTATCCAAATCCTGTAACAAACGGTAAAATCTTTATCAGCACCACCCTGAATGCCCCAAAAAAAATCCTGATTTTTGATGTATTGGGCACTCAAGTCTTGCAGACAACCATTTTGGGCAAAGAATTGAACCTCTCTGATCTTGACAAAGGGGTCTATATTATTCGGGTCTTCGAAAAAGACAAGGTGGCTACCCGAAAGCTTATCATCCGATAATTTTAAAAGGGCTTCCCACTCTTTAAAACCGCACCTTCTTCACAAGTAAATTCCCTTTCACATCAAAGAAATGGCCTTTACCTACAAAAATTGGCGTTTCACAACATTTAGTACTTGATTGTAAGACATTTACATACCTTTACCCTGCTTATCCCAAATCAAGCATATGAAGAAAATCTACTTAATCCTCATTATGGTGATTCCAATATATGCCATGGGCCAAGACCTTGTAGAGGTCAACCACCCCAAGCCACAGGAGCTAAAGGGTTTTAAAATGTACCCAAACCCTGCTTATGGCGATGAAATCTATATTACCACCGCCACCAACGGCAACAAGAAGATTGCCGTCTATGATGTGTTTGGCGAACTGGTATTGACAGAGGTGATTACCACAAATACCTTGAACATTTCACGGTTGGTTCCTGGGGTGTATGTGCTGCAGGTAACCGAACGTAAAAAGACCATGACCCGAAAACTTGTGGTCAAATAATCACAGAAAACATTAAGTGCACAAAGGCCCTGACAATAGTCGGGGCTTTTTATTTTGGCTATTTTAGCCAATACCAATGGATGATGGGATAGCAAATAAAATTTTTGAAATTTCCGGCGAAAAGGATTTTGAACAAACGGCCCTGGAACTTTTTGGGCATCAATACCAAAACAATGCCGTTTACAAGACCTTTTGCGATCATTTAAGGAAAGCGCCGCCCAATGTCAAACAATTGGATGACATACCGTTTTTGCCCATCGAGTTTTTTAAATCACATCAGGTGGTCTCGGGCAAAAAAGATTATGCCCTGTGTTTTGAAAGCAGTGGTACCACTGGTGCTGAAACCAGCAAACACTTTGTGGCCGACCCATCGCTCTATAAAAAAAGCTTTTTGTTGGGTTTCGAGCGTTGTTACGGCCGGGTCGATGAACTGTGCATCTTGGCCCTATTGCCCTCATATCTTGAACGGCAAGGCTCATCGTTGGTCTTTATGGTGGAAGAACTCATCAAAAGAACCGGGCATCCTGACAGCGGTTTTTATCTCTACAATCACGATGAACTCCATCAAAAACTTCAAAAACTTGAGAAAACCAATACCAAATCACTCTTGATCGGGGTATCGTTTGCCCTATTGGATTTTGCCGAAAAATATCCGCAGCAATTAAAACACACCACGGTTATGGAAACGGGGGGTATGAAGGGCCGACGCAAAGAGCTGATCAGGGAAGAACTGCACAGACTCTTGACAACTGCCTTTGGGGTCGAAAAAATCCACTCAGAGTACGGGATGACCGAATTGCTCTCACAGGCCTATTCAAAGGGGAACGGTAGGTTTGAAGCCCCGCCATGGATGAAAATAGTGATCCGCGACACCGAAGACCCCTTGCACTACCCGATAGTGGACAAAACAGGTGGGGTAAATGTCATTGACCTAGCCAATATCGACTCATGCGCTTTTATCGCCACCCAAGACTTGGGGAAAACCTTTGAAGATGGGAGTTTCGAAATTTTGGGGCGCTTTGACCACTCTGATGTGAGGGGCTGTAATTTGATGGCCCTGTAAGAAAAAATATACGATTATGGGCCTTGTGCCCGTTATGAATATTCAGAACCAACCAAAAGCATGAAACATTTATTACCACTATTTTCTTTTCTCTTTCTATTTTCATTTACCACCGCCCAAAAAGTCCATAAAAAAGCTCCCTCAAACTGGTTAAACACTATTTCGCACCCAAAAGACAAAACCTTCGGCGAAGAAGGCTCCTACAGGTATCTGCTCATAGATTTTCAAGACAACCTAGCTTCGCAAGAACGCTACGTACACTATGCCATTAAAATATTGAATGCAGACGGTGTTCAAGAAATGTCAGATATAAGTGTTGGTTTCGATCCGTCATTTCAGCAACTGACATTCCATTCTGCCAATATTATAAGAGATGGTACAGTGGTTGACAAGTTGAAAAATACAGAAATCAAGGTGTTTCAAAGAGAGACCAACCTTGAACGTTCACTGTACGATGGTTCTCTGACAGCCGTCTTGAACCTCTCTGATGTTCGTGAGGGCGACATTATCGAATATGCTTACACCATAAAGGGCTTCAACCCCATAAACAAAGGCCATTTTTCAACGGTATATTATCAACAGTACACCTTACCGGTTAATCGAATCTATAACAGATTGGTAAACAATGGGAACAAAAAGATTAACTACGAAAAACGTGATGGTGGCGCCGAGCCGATCATTTTGGAAACCGAATTTGGCAAAGAATATGTTTGGGACCATGATGCAACAGACCGCGTGCTGTATGATAACAACGTGCCCTTTTGGTATTCGCAACAAAAGCGTGTCGCTGTATCGACCTTCAATGACTGGGGCGCGGTTGTTGGGCTCATGAGACCGCTTTATGAAAACGCTGGCAGCGTTAAGGTTCCTGCTGAAGTAGTTGAGGGCAGCAAAGACAAAGAGGAGAAGATTTCAAAATTGATACGGTTTGTGCAAGATGAAGTACGGTATCTCGGGTTTGAGTCGGGCATTGGTGCCTACAAGCCAAACCCACCATCAAAGGTGCTCTCGAGACGGTTCGGCGACTGTAAAGACAAGTCGCTATTGCTGGTAAACCTATTAAAAAATGAAGGGGTCGATGCCTCGCCCTTGTTGGTGAATACCTACAGCAAAGATGAAATAAAGAAGTTCTTGCCCAGCCACAATGCCTTTGACCATTGTATCGTGTATTTCAACCACGGCGGAAGGGATTATTTTGTAGACCCCACCATCGCTAACCAAGGTGGTGGACTTTCATACATGAACTTTCCGCGGTATGGCTACGGACTGCGGATCAAAGAGAATGAAACGGATCTGATTCAAATTCCCGTTACCGAAAAACCCCAGATAAACATCACAGAGACCATTGTGGTCGATTCGATCGGTGGCAGTGCCATTTTCTTGGTAGAATCGGAGTACACCGGCTCGCGTGCCGACTATATGAGAAGTTATTTTCAAAATTCGACGGAGGAAAGCATCAACAACGAATACCTGAATTTTTATAGCAGCCTTTACCCGGGTATCACTTCAACCGACAAAATCAGGTTCACCGATAACTCAAGAGATGGTGCCAACATGGTCACTATTGAAGAGTACTACAAAATTGAAGATTTTTGGTATACGCAGCCCAACACAGGTGCAACACTCTACTGCGAAACATATCCGTTGGTTCTTGAAAGCTTAATTAACTATCCCAAATCTGCCAAAAGAACTATGCCCTATCATTTAGGGTCTCCTTTTTTCTTCAACCAAAAAACAACCATTACCCTACCAGAGCCGTGGTTATCAAAAGACAGTGAGTTTACTTTGGATGAAGACAGTTTCTACTATAAAAGCAATTCAAGGTCCGTTGGCAGTACCGTGGTGGTTGAACACCGTTATGAGTTAAAAAAGGAAACACTCCAATCCAGTGAAGTGGCCGATTTCTTGGCAAAACACGACCAGATCAACGATCAGACCCGTTACCAACTTTCCTATTTTGGCAATTCTGAAGCTGCTTCGGGCATTAGCACAACAGCGGTAATAATAGCGTTTTTGGCATTTGCCTTGGGGCTTTATTTTGCCATTATAATATATAAAAACTATAACCCACGGCCACAAGCCAGCTGTCAGGGCAAGGCCATCGGAGGGTGGTTGGTGCTACCGGCCATAGGTCTGGTACTCTCACCCTTTGTAATGGGGTTTCAAATTTTTAGCACTGACTATTTCGGAAAGGCAAATTGGTTGGGGCTTCAAAACCTTGATATTGAAAACCCAGGGGCCTTGAGCGCCGTTTTGGGGGCAGAATTGTTCGTAAACATTCTGTTTTTGATTTTTTCCCTTTTACTAGTGGTATTGTTCTTTACAAAACGGACCAGTTTGCCCAAGCTCATCATTGGTTTCTATGCGGTAAATTTTGCCTTTACCTTGATTGACCTGTTTCTATATGATTATTTGATTCCTTCGTACCTGCTTGAAAACGACCCCTCGCAATATACCGATGCCACGCGTAGTTTTATTGCCGCGGCCATATGGATACCTTACTTTTTGGTTTCAGACAGGGTCAAGAATACGTTCTGCAATGTATATCCTCAGAAAACAAACATGTCCCCTAACGAACCCGTGATATAAACAGCTTACAAGTCTTACTTAAAAACCAAGACAAAGTAATTCTTCTTACCTCTCTGTAAGAGCACATACTTATCGTTGATAAGGTCGTTCTTGGTGATGGTATGCTGCTGGCCCACTTTCTCTTTGTTTACAGAGATGGCGTTTTGCTTCAATTCCCTGATGGCTTCACCGTTCGATTTCAGAAATCCGGTTTTGGCGGCAAGGGCTGCTACCATATCCAACCCTTCATCAAGAACATCGCCGGAAAGCTCAGCTTGGGGCACCCCTTCAAAAACTTCTAGAAAGGTTTTTTCGTCGAGCTGCTTTAACTGGTCAGATGTCGACTTTCCAAAAAGTATTTCACTGGCCCTTACCGCGTTCTCAAAATCTTGCCGCGAATGCACCATAACGGTAACCTCTTCGGCCAATTTTTTCTGTAGAATTCTTAAGTGGGGTGCTTGGTTGTGTTCGCCCACCAGACTTTCTATTTCTTCTTTGGGCAAGAGGGTGAAAATCTTGATGTACTTTTCGGCATCCTCATCTGAGGTGTTCAGCCAATACTGATAGAATTTATAGGGTGATGTACGGTCGGCATCCAACCAAATATTACCACTTTCTGTCTTACCGAACTTAGATCCGTCTGCTTTGGTTATCAACGGGCAGGTAAGGGCATAGCCCTTGCCTCCATCAATTCTGCGAATAAGCTCTGTGCCGGTAGTGATGTTTCCCCATTGGTCGCTGCCGCCCATTTGTAATGTACAGTCGTATTCTCGATAGAGGTGCAAAAAATCGTAGCCTTGCACCAGCTGGTAGGTAAACTCAGTGAAAGACATGCCTTCTTTTGCATCTGAAGACAAGCGCTTTTTCACAGAGTCTTTTGCCATCATATAATTGACGGTTATATGCTTGCCCACATCTCTAATGAAGTCCAGAAAAGAAAACTCCTTCATCCAATCATAGTTGTTGACCAGAATTGCCGCATTCTTTTCTTCACTTTCAAAATCGAGAAAACGGGCCAACTGTTCTTTGATGGCTTCTTGGTTGTGCCGCAACGTCTCTTCATCGAGCAGGTTTCTCTCGGCCGATTTTCCTGAGGGATCGCCGATCATACCGGTGGCGCCCCCCACCAGTGCAACGGGCCTGTGCCCCGCCAGCTGAAAATGTCGCAGCATCATCACACTGACCAAATGGCCAATATGCAACGAATCCGCCGTAGGGTCAATGCCCACATAAGCTGATTGTATGCCACGCAACAGGTGTTCTTCGGTACCGGGCATGACATCATGAAGCATGCCCCTCCATTCCAATTCCTTGACAAAATTCTTCGTCATTTTGAGCTTTTGGTTGAATTCTTGCAAATATAGAATGTTGTGCTACAATTACATCAATATTACCAAGCAATTCGGTACTTTTAGAGCATGGTTTTGGTTACAGGGGGCACAGGTCTTATCGGGTCGCACTTGCTGTTTGAGTTGATAAAGAAAGAACAGCCCGTGCGGGCCATCTATCGTTCTGAGAGGAGCCTTGAGAAGGCCAAAAAGATATTTTCGTACTATACAGAACATCCACAGCGGTTGATGGATAAAATAGATTGGGTCAAAGCCGATTTACTCGATATTGCCCAACTGGAGCAAAGCATGCAGGGCGTGCAATACGTTTACCATTGTGCCGCCTTGATATCTTTCAACCCCGCCGATTACCAAGAGTTGGTCAAGGCCAATGTGGAGGGCACGGCCAATATTGTCAATGTATGTCTGGCAAACAGGGTCAAAAAGCTGTGCTACCTAAGTTCGATTGCCGCCTTGGGCACCCAAACAAACGGTACACAGGTTACCGAGAACACCCCTTGGACCGATAAAAATGTCACGGTGTACGGTCTAACCAAAAGAAGGGCAGAACTAGAGGTGTGGAGAGGCACCCAAGAAGGTCTTCCCGCTGTTATCCTGAACCCCGGTGTGGTATTGGGACCCGGATTTTGGAAAAGTGGCAGCGGCTCCTTTTTTTACTTTGCCTCAAAAGGAAACAAAAAAGCACCCCCCGGGGGCACCGGTTTCGTCTCAATCAATGATGTGGTCAGGGGCTTGATTCAGGCTATGGGGCCGGGCATTTCTAAAGAACGTTTCATCTTTGTCTCTGAGAACCTTACCTATCTAGAGATACTGCAAAGAATCGCCCACCGATTGGGCAAACCGGTTCCAGAGAAGGAATATGGCAAACTGGCCATCGAGGTTTTCTGGCGGCTTGATTGGGTGCGGTCCAAGCTATTGAACAAAAGAAGGCGACTGGCAAAACAAACTGCAAAGTCTTTGTTTAACAGACAGTACTATAGCAATAAAAAAGCAACGGAATTATTGGAGTTCGAATTTGAAAACCTCGACACGGCGATAGATTTCTGCTGTGAAAAATTTAAGGCTGATTTTCCGGAATTTTTTTAATGGACTTGGCCGAGATGGAAGAATCGCTCCTTTTCTTGGTCACATTCCGAAGGCTATCTGTTTTTTCCTTTCTTGCCTTTTCTAGAATCTTGGCCTGCATTTCCAAACGAGCCTCAACATTTTCATAAATGGCTTGATACTTGAGTGGAAGCGAAGCGTAGTAAAGATCGCTCGAGGCCAACTGTGCACTATCTATACCATGCTTGTTGTAAATAAACCGCATGGCGTCGATATCGTTGGTTCGCAATATGGACTTATTGGTCGATTTGGCGGCCTGTAGTATGGCCAAATCGTACAAAATATCTGTCATTTGCTCCTCGCTTAAAAGGTTTTCTGGTTTTTCAACAACCTTCTCGGCACAAGAACAGCAACACAAGATAACCAATACCCAAATAAATGTTCGTATCATCGGTCAAAAGTCAATCGTTTGGCCTTCTTTTGGTTGGAAAAATTTCCTCTGTCGTACGCCAAATGGCCATTCACGAAGGTACGCATTACTTGGGCATCAAAAATTGTGCCCTCGAAGGGCGACCAACCGCATTTGTACAAAATGTTTTCTTTGGCCACGCTCCAAGGTTCTTTCAGGCTCACCTGAACGAGGTCGGCAAAATACCCTTCGCGCACAAATCCCCTGTTTTCTATTTCGAACAGCTTGGCAGGGTTATGGCACATCTTTTCCACAATTTTTTCCAAAGAAATCTTTCCCACTTTATGGCACTGTAACATGGCCACAAGGGCGTGCTGCACCAGAGGGCCGCCCGAAGGGGCCTTGGTGTAGACATTCTTTTTCTCATCCAAGGTATGGGGCGCGTGGTCGGTGGCCACTACATCAAAACGATCATCGAGCAATGCTTGCCAAAGTTGCTCGCGATCGGTTGCCGTTTTCACCGCCGGGTTCCATTTGATAAGGGTGCCTTTTTTTTCATAATCCCTGTCTGAGAACCAAAGATGGTGTATGCACACCTCAGCGGTGATTTTTTTGTTTTCCAACGGAATATCATTTCTGAACAACTCCGTTTCCGTCCCAGTGGAAATATGGAAAACATGCAAGCGTGCGCCGGTCTTTTTTGCCAGTTCTATCGCCCGCGAAGAAGATAGGTAGCACGCCTCGGCACTGCGTATCAGCGGATGGTATTTAATGGGAATGTCCTCTCCGTATTTCTTCAGATACCGGTCAAGATTTCGCCGTATGGTGCCCTCATCTTCACAATGCGCCGAAATGACCATCTCTGTATTTGAAAAAATCTGCTCGATTACCTGCTCGTCGTCTACCAGCATGTTTCCGGTAGAAGAACCCAAAAAGAGCTTGATACCTGAACAGCTTTTGGGATCTAATCGTTTTACTTCTTCAAGGTTATCGTTGGTGCCCCCAAACTTGAAAGAATAGTTCGCGAACGAATTCTTTGATGCAATCGTAAATTTTTCTTCGAGCTTCTCGATGGTGGTGGTCTGAGGGATTGTATTGGGCTGCTCCATAAAGGAGGTTATACCCCCAGCAATGGCCGCCCTGCTCTCGCTTGCGATATCGCCTTTGTGCGTAAGGCCGGGTTCGCGGAAGTGCACTTGGTCGTCAATCGCCCCAGGCAACAGATAATCGCCTTCTAAATCAATTATTTGGGCGTGGGCATCGGCAATGCCACTGGCAACCTTTTCGATACGCTCATCGACAATAAGAACATCTACTTCGCCTATTGAGCCTTCATTTACAAGCTTGGCATTTTTTAGAAGTATTCTAGCCATTTAAAAATTTCTTTTTTAAGAAAAGGCTTCTCAGCCTCATGCTGATGACCCCGAATATGGCCTCGCGCACGATGGCAGAGGTCATTTTTGAATTTCCTTCGATTCGGTCTGTGAAAATGATACTGACCTCTTCAATCTTGAATTTTTTTAAATAGGCCCTGTACTTCATTTCAATCTGAAAGGCATATCCGATAAACCGTACGGCATCTAGGTTAATGCTTTCCAAGACCTTTCGATTGTAGCAGATAAAACCGGCCGTGGGATCGTTGACAGGCATTCCGGTAATCAGTTTGACATAAAACGAGGCCCCATACGATAACAATATGCGTGACAAGGGCCAATTGACCACATTTACCCCTTTCTTGTAGCGTGACCCAATGGCCACATCGGCACCGTTTAAACAGGCCCTGTAAAGTCTCAAAAGATCATTTGGTCGGTGCGAAAAGTCGGCATCCATTTCAAATATGTAGTCATACCCCTTGGCCAAGGCCCATTTGAAGCCATGAATATAGGCAGTGCCCAAACCAGACTTTTCTTTTCTTACCTCCAGAAAAAGTCGTTCAGGGAATTCTTTTTGCATTCCCCTTACCGCAGCCGCCGTACCATCAGGTGAGTTATCATCCACAACCAAAACATGAAAATCTCGTTTTAGATCGAGAACGGTCTTAACGATGGCCTCGATATTCTCAATTTCATTGAAAGTCGGTATGATTACCAGTCCGTCCGCCATTAACAAATTCATTTGAGCCCCAAAAATAGTATTTTATAGTTGCATCCGCCGGGTACATAATTTCATTCAATGCCTTATTTCATAAATTTGCACCACAAACAAGCCACTGATGACCAAACGTTTTCCGAAACTCTTCATCTATCTACTATCAGCGCTTTTTTTATTGAACATTGTGCAAAGCTTTTTCACAGAGCTGATATATGACGAAGCCTATTATTGGTACTATGCACAGGATTTGGCTTGGGGGTATTTTGATCATCCCCCTATGGTGGCCTTTCTGGCCAAAATTTCCTCCTTTTTCTTTGACGGCGAACTTGGCGTACGCTTTATGGGCTGTATTTTGGGCGTGGGCACCTTTTTGGTTCTCTGGCAACTGATAGCATCAAAGGAGAAGCATAAGCATGTACCGTTTTTTTTCGTGCTGCTTTTTTCGATGCCACTGTTGAATGCCTATGGCTTTTTGACCCTGCCAGACACCCCTCTGTTGTTTTTTACCGCCCTCTTTTTATTGATTTACAAAAAATTTCTTGAGCGGGCCACCATTGGCATATCACTGGCTCTTGGATTGGTCATGGCCGCCTTGATGTACAGCAAGTACCATGCGGTTCTAGTGATACTTTTCGTGTTTCTTTCGAATGTTGCCCTTATTAGAAACAAGTTTGCATGGTTGGCGGTGGCCACGGCCCTTGTTTGCTACCTTCCACATTTCGCATGGCTTTACAACAATGACCTGGTCACTATCAAGTACCATTTGTTTGAGCGCCCCAACCAGCCTTACAGCTTTGAAAAGTTCACCCTTGGTTATATTCTGAACCTGGTTTTGGTTTTCGGGCTATTGTTTCCTTGGGTGTATTGGGCCCTTTTAAAGACCAAAGCCAAAGACCGCTTTAAAAAGGCCTTGCAGTTCTTGGCCTATGGGGTCATTTTGTTCTTTTTTCTATCGAGCTTCAACAGACGGGTACAGACCCAATGGATCATTGTCATCTGCATCCCATTGGCGATTTTGACCTATGAGTATTTTTTGTCACGGCCTACCCCTAGAAAATGGATCATGCGCTTGGGGTTGACAAGTACCGCCATTCTACTGTTTGCAAGGGTGGGGTTGGTTCATGAGCCATTGTTTCCGGTCGTGTATGAAACACACGGAAACAAAGAATGGGTCAATGCCCTGGAAGAAAAGGCCGGAGACATCCCCGTTGTTTTTGAGAACTCTTACAGACGGGCGCCCATGTATGCGTTCTACTCTGGCAACACCTCCTATTCATTGAACAATTTTCACTACAGGCAAAACCAGTATTCAATAGATGACTCTGAGGAGAAGGTGCAAAACAGGCGGGTGCTCTATGTTACGAAATATGCCAAAAAAGGCGATATATCTTATACAAATGCCCGAGGGACCCTTTTTTATGGGATCTTCATAGACAATTTTAGGTCATACAGAAAGCTACGGTGCCTAGTCGAAGACCTGCCGATAGATCTACAGCAAGATTCGCTGATGGTAAAAGTGTACAATCCTTACCCGCATGACATCGATTTGGGCAACCTGACATTTCACGTGGCCTACCTAAACGCCCACAAACAGCTCCAAGAATCGAAAAAAGTAGCGTTTTCGCCCTTGAATGGGGCCATTGATCGTTTGAAATCAAATGATACCACCTATTTTCGCTGTAAGTTGAAGAGCCCAACCATGAAGGACATTGAGTATATCAAGTTTGGTATTTCCGAATTTGGACTACGCCCGGGCATCAACAGCAGCAGTTACAAACTTGAGCCATGAACCCAATAGCGCGTACTATAGAACCTGTAGACTGGATGACCATCCTCATATTCTTGGGACTATTACTGCTTACCTTGGGCAAATATCTGTACCAGACCCGGTTTATGAACTTTCTTATCCTTCCGTTCAACAACAAATACATCTCGCTCTACAATAAAAAGGGACGTTTATTGAGCTGGTTCCATTTATTGATGACCCTTTTTCAGATCATCAACATTTCCCTATTCGCATACTTGGCCCTAAGAACCATGATGCCCGATCTATTGGCCCGAATGTCCTCGCCCTTTCTTATGATACTAGCCATAACGACACTCTTTCTTTCGATAAAAATAATATTGCAACTGACAAAGGGATATGTGTTCAATACACAGTCGCTTGTCAAAGAGATCATCTACCACAAATTATCATATTTCAACTACAGCGGACTGATCATGTTTGCCATCAACATCTTCATCATCTACGTTGCAGATAGTCCAAAACATATGATTTATGGTGGTATTTTCTTAATTATGATCATTAACATCATAGGATTGGTCAATATCTTGAAGAACCATCAAAAAGTGATCATTTCCAACGTTTTCTATTTTATTTTGTACCTTTGCACTCTCGAAATTGCACCCTTTGTATTAATTAGCGGTTATCTAAAACACTGATTTTTATGAGAGTAAAAACGATTTTGGTCTCTCAGCCAGAACCGAAAATGGAGAACTCTCCATACTCGAAACTCATCGAAAAAGAAAAGGTTAAGGTCGATTTTAGGCCTTTCATTCATGTTGAGGGTGTTCAAGCGAAAAACGTTCGGCAGCAAAAAATAGACCTCAACAATTTTACGGCCATTATTCTGACAAGTCGAAACTCGGTGGACCATTTTTTCAGAATAGCTGAAGAAATGCGCTTTAAGGTGCCCGATACCATGAAGTATTTCTGCCAATCGGAAGCGGTGGCCTACTACCTTCAAAAATACGTGGTGTATAGAAAGCGTAAGATTTATGTTGGCCAGCGCACTTTCAGTGATTTGGTTCCGATGTTCAAAAAATACAAAGACGAAAAGTTTCTATTGCCCTCATCTGATGTGCTGAAACCAGAAATACCAAAAGTACTTGACGAATTGAAGCTGGATTGGAAACGGGGTATCTTCTACAAAACGGTTATCAGCGACCTTTCTGATCTAAGGGATGTGTACTACGATGTTTTGGTGTTTTTCAGTCCTTCGGGCATTGAATCGTTGCTCAAGAACTTTCCTGACTTCAAACAGAACGACACCCGCATTGCGGTTTTTGGCAACAGTACGGTAGAGGCCGCCACCGAGGCGGGCCTCCGTATCGACATCAAGGCCCCAACACCAGAAACGCCTTCGATGACCATGGCTCTGCAGAAGTACATTTCTGATGTCAACAAGCAATAATATCTGCTAAAAGGAAATTAAAAAAAGCCCCGGCGTTTGACCGGGGCTTTTTTTTGATTTAGAACGCATAGCGCTGCGGGCCACCACGTCGTATCTCTTCATTCGCATACGCTTCAAATTTCCTGAAGTTCTCGCGAAATGCATTTGAAAGTTTAAAGGCTGTCTTGTAGTATGCCTCATCATCGTTCCATGTGGCCCTGGGGCTCAATACAGAGGTGGGCACCCCTGGACACTCACGGGGCTGTGCCACCCCAAAAACCGAGTGAATGTGATAGGTATCATAACTGTAAAGGCCCAAATCGCCATTCAAGGCCGCTGTGATCATGGCCCGGGTATACTTGAGTTTCATACGGGTGCCCACTCCGTAGGGGCCGCCCGTCCACCCTGTATTGATTAGCCACACATCAACACCCGATTCCTTCATTTTTTTGCTCAGCATCTCAGCATATTTGGTAGGGTGCAAAGGCATGAAGGGCGCCCCGAAACAGGCCGAAAAAGAGGGTTGCGGCTCAACCACACCAGCTTCGGTACCCGCCACCTTGGCCGTATAGCCCGAAATAAAATGGTAGGCGGCTTGGGCCGGGGTCAATTTAGAAATAGGGGGCAGTACGCCAAATGCATCGGCAGTCAAAAAGAAAATATTCTTTACGTTCTCTCCGATGGATGGCCGTTGGATATTATCGATATGGTAAATGGGATAACTGACCCTGGTATTCTGCGTGATCGAGGCATCCTCAAAATCTACATTGCCTTGGTCATCTAAAATAACATTCTCTAAAATGGCTCCCTTTCTTATGGCCCCATAGATTTCGGGCTCACTTTCTTGCGAAAGGTTGATTACCTTGGCATAACACCCTCCCTCAAAGTTGAACACCGTGTTCTGGGGAGTCCATCCATGCTCATCATCGCCGATGAGCTTTCTGTTGGGATCGGTCGAAAGGGTTGTCTTGCCCGTGCCCGAAAGACCGAAAAAAAGCGCGGTATCGCCATTCTCGCCCACATTGGCCGAACAGTGCATGGGCAGCGTGTTGTGATACACCGGCAGAATAAAGTTAAGGGCAGAAAAAATTCCCTTTTTGATTTCGCCCGTGTATCCGGTACCCCCGACAAGGGCAATCTTTTTGGTGAAGTTGAGAATTGCAAAATTGTGCTGTCGTGTGCCATCAACCTCGGCGTTGGCCCTAAAGCCCGGTGCATTGATGACCGTCCATTCCGGCTCAAAACCCTCGAGTTCATCTTCATCGGGCCTCAAGAACATATTATGGGCAAACATATTGGACCAAGGGTACTCGTTGATTACCCTGACATTGGTTCTATAGGCCGGGTCGGCGCAGACATAACAATCACGCACGAACAATTCCTTGTCATTCAAATAGTTAATGACCTTGTCGTACAAGCGATCAAACTTTTCGGGTTCGAACGGAATGTTGATATTGCCCCACCAAACCTTGTCTTCTGTAACATCATCCCTGACGATAAAACGGTCTTGGGGCGACCGGCCGGTAAACTCACCGGTATTTACGGCAAGCGCACCAAGCGATGTCTCTTGGCCCATACCTTTTTCGATGGTACGGGCATGAAGATCGTCTGATGACAATTGGTAGTGAAAGTTGGAATGGTCGATTCCGTAACCTTTCAACGAAATCGTTTTCGTTTTTTGGGCATTATTAGCCATGAGCATCGATTTTTTTGATGGTGCAAAGCTAAAAAATGTGTGGTGAATGTTACCAAAAAAAGGCAGAAAGTATCATTTTTTGGCCAAAACGGATATTATGAGATACACCCATCCAGCAATCATAAAAAGCCCCCCGACAGGTGTAATCCATCCTATCTTTCTAAAATCAAAGGCCGTCAGCTTGTTGGTCGCCAAAAAGCAGATGGAAAGCGAAAAAAGCGCCACACCGATCACAATGGCGTAAAAAACCCATTTCTTGGTATCATCGGCCACCTTTGGTAGCATACTTAAAAACAGTAGAAAAAGGGCTTGGTACATCTGGTAGCGCACCCCTGTTTCAAAAGTACCCAGTTCATCAGCAGTGAGTACCTTTTTGAGACCATGGGCCCCAAAGGCCCCCAGTATAATGGCCAATACCCCCAAAACGAGTCCGGTTGCCAAAATTGTTTTGTTCATAACTATAATGGGTTATTTTTTTAAGAATATAACAATTTGATACCTTCGTATCCGTTACATACAAAAGTACTCAAATCGTATGACGCGTAATATACTGGTTCTTGGTGCTGGCAAATCAACTTCCTATCTACTGGATTATTTTTTGGAAAAATCATCCTCTGAAAACCTGCATATAACCATAGGGGACAAAAACCCGAAAAGTCTCCCCGAGTATATCGGAAACCATCCTAACTGTACCCTTCTGACCCTGGATGTCTTAGAGGATCCCGCCAGGGCAGAAGCCATTTCAAAAGCATCCATCGTGGTATCGATGCTCCCGGCCAAACTGCACATAAAGGTGGCTGAAGACTGCCTGAACCTGGGGAAGCATTTGGTGACCGCCTCTTATATCAGCGACGAGCTTCGAAAGCTCGATGCAGAGGTCAAAAAAAAGCGACTGGTGTTCATGAACGAGATAGGTCTTGACCCGGGCATTGACCATATGAGTGCCATGCAGGTCATTGACCGCATACGGGCAAAAGGTGGAAAAATGTTGCTTTTTGAGTCGTTCACTGGTGGGTTGGTGGCACCTGAGAGCGACAACAACCTATGGAATTACAAATTCACTTGGAACCCCAGAAACGTGGTGCTCGCCGGCCAGGGCGGGGCCGCCAAATTTATTCAAGAGGGCACGTACAAGTACATACCGTACCACAAACTGTTCAGGCGTACCGAGTTTTTAGAAATTGAAGGCTACGGTACCTTTGAGGCCTACGCCAACCGTGACTCACTTTGGTATAGAGATGCCTATGGACTTCAAGACGTATTGACCCTGTACCGTGGCACCATGCGAAGAGTGGGCTTTTCAAAGGCTTGGAATATTTTCGTACAGCTGGGCATGACCGATGACAGCTATATAGTCGAAGGGTCCGAAGGAATGTCGTACCGTGAGTTTGTAAACCTTTTTCTGCCGTATTCGCCCACCGATTCGGTAGAGCTAAAGCTACGGCACTACCTTAAAATTGACCAAGATGATATTTTCTGGGAAAAACTGGTAGAACTAGATCTTTTCAATCCTGATAAAAAGATTCCCCTGAAAAATGCCACACCCGCCCAAATGCTACAGTATATTCTGGAGGATAGCTGGACACTTGACGATGGAGACAAAGACATGATCGTGATGTACCATAAGTTCGGTTATGAGTTGGATGGCAAAAAAAAGCAAATAGATGCCAGTATGGTCGTCATCGGCGAAAACAGGACCCATACCGCCATGGCCAAGACTGTAGGTTTGCCCGTGGCCATGGCGACCCTTGACATTTTGAATAGAAAAATAACCACCCCTGGGGTGCAGATACCCATCTCAAAAGAGGTCTACAGACCCATTCTTTCAGAGCTTGCCGAATACGGTATCCGTTTTAATGAGTTCGATGCCCCGTACCTAGGGTACAACCCTGATTCGGTAGCGGGTTAAACCACTACATCTGGATTTCAACCCTATTTGTTCGTATCTTGGTTTCGATTTGATATCTGATATATGAAAAACTCTAACAATCTGATCAAGATTGATGGCATCGACAAAAAGATTTTAAGGTTTTTGATGGAAGATGCCCGAAAGCCCATTCTTGAAATCGCCCGAAATATCGGTATCTCAGGCGCGGCCATTCATCAACGATTGCGAAAATTGGAAGCCTCGGGCCTTATTTCGGGTTCTAAATTTGTTATCAACCCCAAAGTATTGGGCTACACTACCATGGCCTACATCGGTATTTTTTTAGACAAGGCCATGTCGAACCCACGTGCCGTAAAAGAGCTTGAAAAGATTCCAGAGGTCTTGGAGTGCCACTATACCACTGGCAATTGGTCTATCCTCATAAAAGTGCTCTGTAAAGACAATGAGCACCTAATGCAGGTGCTAAACAAAAAGATACAACAAATCGAGGGGGTCTCACGAACAGAAACCTTTATCTCGCTCGACCAACAAATCGACCGGCAGATCACCATATAAAAAAACCCACCGGAAAAAGTGGGCATCTAAATACGAAGTATTAATGGTGATATTATTAATCTCTGGCTCCCAAGACTTGTACGGCCCAGTAGATCAATGATGCCAAAGCGCCCAGAGCCGCTACCAAGTAGGTTCGTGCTGCCCATTTTAGGGCATCCTCAGCACCCTTGTACTCTTGCTGTGATACCATATTTTTTTGTTTTAACCATGCCAAGGCCCGGTTACTCGCGTCGTATTCTACCGGTAGTGTAATAAAGCTGAACAATGTGGCGAGGCCCATCATGATCAGTCCGGCAACGGCAATGTAAAAACCGATACCCCCGGTTGCCCCAGTTGCGGCCATTAGCGCAATGCCGCCAAATACGACCCAAGTACTCATATTGGAGGTTACACTGACCACAGGCACCAACTTTGACCGCATGGCCAACCACTCATAAGCCTGGGCATGTTGTACGGCATGCCCCACTTCGTGAGCTGCCACAGCCGCCGCTGCAGCATTGCGTTGGTTATAGACGCCTTCGCTCAGGTTTACCGTTTTGTTTTTTGGATTGTAGTGGTCGGTCAACATTCCGGGAGTCGAAATGACCTTGACATCACGAATGCCGTGGTCATCGAGCATTTTCTGGGCAATCTCTGCACCGCTCATTCCGTTCTGCAAATGTACTTTTGAATAATGCTTGAATTTGCTCTTTAGCCTAGCACTGACAATCCAGCTGACCAAGGCAATGGCTCCAATCAATATATAGTATCCCATCATAACCGTATCGCTTTTAGAATTTTAATTAAAGATAAAGAGTTTCCCACTTTTGCAGGAAAACTTCACGGTCATAAAGCAAAAACCCCGCCAAATACGGCAGGGTCTATATTAACTGACAAATTGTTCGTCAGGCAAGGACAGGCTCCCAATTGAATGATTCCATAATCTCTTTATAGACCACTTCCCCTTCCACAATGTTAAGGCCCTTTTTCAATGATTCGTCCATTTTGCAGGCACTTTTCCATCCTAAATCGGCCAACTTCAGCACGTAGGGCAGTGTCACATTGGTCAATGCAATGGTAGAGGTGTAGGGTACGGCACCCGGCATATTGGCCACACAATAGTGCACCACATCATCAATGATAAAGATGGGATCTTCATGGGTGGTGGGTCTGGTTGTCTCAACACAGCCGCCCTGATCGACTGCCACATCTACGATGACGGTACCGGGGCGCATTTCCTTCAACATATCCCTTGTAATCAAGTTAGGAGCCTTGGCCCCTTTCAACAGTACACCACCCACGATGAGATCATGGGTCTTGATATGCTTTCTGATGCTCAGTTCTGTGGAATAATCGGTGACCACATGGTTGGGCATCACATCGTTCACATAGCGGAGGCGTTTCATATTGACATCCATTATGGTCACATGGGCCCCCAGACCTGCTGCCATTTTTGCAGCCTGTATGCCCACCGTGCCTGCACCTAGAATCAAAACACGGCCCGGAGACACTCCAGGAACGCCCCCCAACAAAACGCCGCGGCCTTTGGCCGGTTTTTCAAGATATTTGGCCCCTTGCTGTATGGCCATGCGACCGGCCACCTCTGACATAGGGGTCAAAAGCGGTAGGGTACCGTCTTCATCTTCAACAGTCTCATAGGCAATGCAAATAGATTCGCTTTCAATCATGGCCTTCGTCAAGGGTTCGCTTGACGCAAAATGAAAATAGGTGAACACCACTTGTCCCTTTTGAATCAGGTCGTATTCTTCGGTGATGGGCTCTTTTACCTTCACGATCATATCGCTCATGGCATACACCTGACCGATAGTGTCTAAAATAGTGGCTCCGGCCTTTTGGTAATCTTTGTTGAAAAAACCACTGCCCAACCCCGCACCATCTTGCACGTAAACGGTATGGTTGTTTTTTGCCAGTTCATAGACCCCTGCCGGTGTCATACCCACGCGGCTTTCGTTGTTTTTGATTTCTTTGGGTATCCCTACTATCATTTTGTTACGGATTTAAAGATTGCTCTCCAAAAATGTGACAAATAAAACAATCATAAAAGAAAAATCGATAAAAAGAAGGGGTTTGGGGACAAAAAATTAGTTTTTTATAATTCATACCCCATATTTTATGGGGGTATAATTTAAAAATTATATTATTTTAAGTATTTCCCCCATGATTTAGCGAAGATTAAAAAAGGTTGTCTTATTTATAGCGGAGTTTCAAGATCAATACCATAAAAGCCAGTACAGCGGTTACGGCATTCGCAAGAATAATGGCCAGACTTTTGTGATAAATGCCGTAGAGCAGCCATAGGATGGTACCCGTCAAAAAGATCAGGTACATCACCAATGAGATATCGGTCGTTGACCGGTGCCTAAACGCCTTATATACCTGTGGAATAAAAGCGGAAGTTGTACAAACAGCAGCGATAAGGCCTATGATTTCAATGGTAGGCATGTTTTAAGACATAAGACCGCTCGCTTCGACTCCGCTCAGCGCAGGCCGCTAGTGGAATCTAGAACCAAGAGGTCATTTCAAAAATGAAATTTCGGCTCCTTCCCCTATCGGGGGAAGGTGTCCCGACTAATGTCGGGACGGAAGGGGGCTTACCCCACAATATTCACAATCTTACCGGGCACCACAATGACTTTCTTCGGAATGCGCCCGTTCAGATACTCCTTTGTCTTTTCATGTGCCATGACCGCCTTTTCGATTTCCTCTTTTTGCATATCGGCCGGAAGCTGCATCTTAAAGCGCAGCTTTCCGTTGAAGGATATCGGATACTCTTTCGTGCTCTCGACGAGATATTTTTCCTCAAACTTGGGGAAAGGCGCGTACGCGATCGACTCTGAATGCCCCAACTTTTCCCAAAGCTCTTCGGCAATATGGGGCGCGTATGGCGATACCAAAATGGCCAATGGCTCAAGAATGGCCCTGCTTTGGCACTTTTGGGCACTTAATTCGTTGACACAGATCATAAAGGTCGAGACCGAGGTGTTGAAACTGAAGTTCTCAATATCTTCCTCCACCTTTTTGATGGTCTTGTGCAAGGTCTTTAGGTTTTCCTCAGATGGAGGAACACCCCCCTCACCCCCCTCAAGGGGGGAATATAATTTCCAGAGTTTTTTTAGGAAGGAATATACCCCTGTGATACCCGCGGTATTCCAAGGTTTGGACTGCTCAAGCGGACCCAAGAACATCTCGTACAAGCGCAGTGAATCGGCCCCGTATTCGTCACAGATCGCATCGGGATTTACCACATTGTATTTCGATTTGGACATTTTTTCGACTTCGCGGCCCACAATATACTTGCCCCCTTCCAATACAAACGCTGCATCTTTATAATCTGGTTGCCATTTCTTAAAGCCTTCCACATCCAACTCATCTGAAGCATTGACCAAAGAAACATCTGCATGAAGAGGTATTACATCCTTCTGACCGACCAATCCCTTAGAGTAAAACGTATTGGCTTGGGCATCTTTATAGACAAAAGCACTCATCCCCGTGATCATCCCTTGGTTAATGAGCTTTCTGGCATATTCGTCTTTGGGCACCAGCCCGTTGTCGAACATAAATTTTTGCCAAAAACGTGAGTAGAGCAAGTGCCCCGTGGCATGCTCGCTACCACCAATGTAGAGGTCCACGTCTTGCCAGTAGTTGATGGCCTCCTGCGAGAAGATTTCCTCATTATTTCGAGGATCCATATACCGGTTGAAGTACTGTGAACTGCCTGCCCAGCCTGGCATGGTGTTCAACTCCAACGGAAAAACGGTTTTATGGTCAATCAAATCGTTGCTGACCACTTTATTGGCCCCGACATCCCAAGCCCACTCCGTAGCGTTGCCCAAAGGCGGTTCTCCGGTCTCGGTAGGCAAATATTTTTCCACCTCAGGCAATTCTAGGGGCAAATATCGTTCATCAATCATATGGGGAATGCCGTTTGCATCGTAATAGACGGGGAACGGTTCGCCCCAATAGCGTTGGCGGCTGAAGACGGCATCGCGCAAACGATAGTTGACCTTGCCCTTGCCGTGTCCGATCTTTTCCAACTCATCGATAATTTTTCGAAACGCATCTTTATAGGAAAGCCCGTTCAAAAAGTCAGAATTGGCGATGACTGTATTCTCTTTGTCTGAAAAAGCCTCTTCAGAAATATCAACCTCTTCAAAAATATTCGGTATGTCTATGCCAAAGTGCTTTGCAAAATCATAATCGCGCTGATCGCCACAGGGCACGGCCATAACGGCACCGGTTCCATAGCTGGCCAACACGTAGTCGCCAATCCAGATGGGAATGGGCTCTTTGGTGAACGGATGTTCTGCATACGCGCCCGTGAACACCCCTGAAATAGTTTTCACATCGGCCAATCTATCACGCTCTGAACGTTTGGCGGTGGCCTCCACATAGGCCTCGACCGCTGCTTTTTGTTCCGGTGTGGTTATTTGGCCGACCAGTTCGTGCTCAGGGGCCAAGGTCATAAACGATACCCCGAAAAGGGTATCGGGACGGGTGGTAAAAACCTCGATTTGGGCATCGTGGTCTTTGACATTAAAAGTCACCGAAGCCCCTTCGCTTCTACCAATCCAATTGGTCTGCGAATCCTTTAACGGTTGCGGCCAGTCGATGGCATCAAGCCCATCCAATAAACGCTGGGCGTATGCCGTTATGCGCATCATCCACTGCGTCATTTTTTTGCGTACCACAGGGTGGCCGCCCCTTTCGGAAACGCCGTTCACAATTTCATCGTTGGCAAGAACCGTTCCCAAGGCCGGGCACCAGTTGACTTCAGCGTCGGCGAGGTAGGTCAAGCGATATTTCAGCAACATGCGCTGTTTATCGGCTTCTGAGAATTGGTTCCAATCTTCAGCTGAAAAGACAGGCGTATCATCATCACAGGCAGCGTTCACCTTTGAATTGCCTTCCTTCCCAAATCGGGCCACCAATGTATCGATGGGCTCCGCTTTGTCAGTATCATTGTTGTACCAAGAATTGAAGAGTTGGATAAAAACCCACTGCGTCCATTTATAATAGTTAGGATCCGAAGTGCGCACCTCACGGCTCCAATCAAAAGAAAATCCGAGACGGTCCAATTGCTCGCGATACCTGTTGATATTGGCCTCTGTGGTGATGGCGGGATGTTGCCCTGTTTGTATGGCATACTGTTCGGCAGGAAGGCCAAAAGAATCGTACCCCATGGGATGCAGCACGTTATAGCCCTTGTGGCGCTTGTAACGCGCGTAAATATCGCTGGCTATATACCCCAGTGGATGCCCCACGTGCAAGCCGGCCCCTGAAGGGTACGGAAACATATCCAACACATAGTATTTGGGCTTGCCAGAACTATTGTTCGCCTTAAAGGTTTGGTTCTTGGCCCAGTAATCTTGCCACTTCTTCTCTATCCTTCTAAAATCGTAGCTCATCAATCGGTTTGTCTTTAAATTTCGTATGTCATATCGAGCATGGTCGAGATATCAAACAGAACATTGGGTTTCTTGTTCCTTTGAATAACAAAAAACAGATTCCATTTGAAGCGCAAAAATAGGGTTAATCCCTTTAAAACCGATTTACTTTTCTATTTTTACACTATCAAATGGTGCTATGAGCCAGTACATTGAACGATATCAACGGCGACGGTTGATTTCCTCCTATTTTTCGGTTGTGTTGAGCATTGGCCTGGTGCTTTTTTTGCTGGGCGTGCTAGGCATGTTGGTGTTGAACACCAAAAAATTGGCCGATCACTTTAAGGAACAGATCACCATTTCGGTTTTTTTGAAAGACAATGCCAAGCCCGTGGAAATCGACCAACTTCAAAAAAGTCTGGCCATGGCCGAATACACCAAATCGGCCGTGTATGTTTCAAAAGAAGATGCAGCCGAACAATACAGTGAGGATATAGGCGAGAATTTTCAAGAGTTTTTGGGGTACAACCCCTTGAAAAACTCAATCGACGTAAACCTGAAGGCCGACTATGTGACCCCAGAACAACTTGTTGAAATAGCCGAGGATCTAGAGGGCAAAACCTATGTGGATGAGGTCAGCTACGACAAGCCCCTGATCGAATTGTTGAACGAGAACGTCAAGAAAATTAGCCTTTGGATACTGATTGCAAGTGCCGTGTTCACAGTAATTGCCGTTTTGTTGATCAACAGCTCTATACGGCTGTCGATCTACTCAAAAAGGTTTATTATCAAGACCATGCAAATGGTCGGGGCCACCAAGACCTTTATACGGCGGCCCTTTGTCTATACCAACATAAAACTGGGCATGCTGGGGGCACTACTGGCCTTGATCGCTCTCGCTGTTCTGCTCTACTATGTGAACAAGAATTTTCCTGAGCTGAACCTGTTTCAAGATGTAACCTTGTTGGCCATATTGTTCGTAGGAGTTTTTGTGTTGGGCATAGCAATCTCATGGATCAGCACCCATTTTGCCACCCAACGCTTTCTCAACCTTAGAACCGACGATCTTTATTACTAACTTTGCGGCATGGGCAAAAAGAACAAACAGGCTCCCAAGCAACAACGGGAGTTTATCTTTGAAAAGAAAAACTTCATATTCCTCTTTATTGGACTGGCTTTTATGGCCTTGGGCTTTATTTTGATGAGTGGCGGTGGCAGTGATGACCCAAATGTGTTCAATCCTGATATCTACAGTTTTCGCAGAATCCGTTTGGCCCCGACCTTGGTCCTAATTGGTTTGGGCATGCAGATTTATGCCATATTGTTGAATCCGAAGAAAAAGAGCAAATAACTTTGGAAACCATTGACGCCATCATTCTTGGCATAATTCAGGGATTGACCGAATTTTTGCCGGTCTCATCAAGTGGTCATCTAGAACTGGGCAAAGCTATTTTGGGTGCCGATGCACTACCAGAAGAAAGCCTTTTGTTCACAGTGGTGCTGCATTTTGCAACCGCACTCAGTACCATTGTCGTTTTTCGCAAAGATGTGTGGGATATTCTCAAGGGACTCTTTCAGTTCAAATGGAACGAAGAGACCCAATTTGCCGTTAAGATTGTCATTTCAATGGTGCCGGCGGCTTTAGTCGGCTTTTTTCTACAAGATTATATGGAAGTGTTTTTCGACGGCGCCATCATTATTGTGGGCTTTATGCTAATTATAACGGCCATCTTGCTCTATTTGGCAGATTTGGCCAAGACCACTGACAAAGGGGTTACCTTCAAAAATTCATTTGTTATCGGCATGGCGCAGATGGTGGCCATGTTGCCCGGCATCTCGCGAAGTGGGGCAACCATTTCGGCGGCAGTACTGTTGGGTATCGACAAGACCAAATCGGCACGGTTTTCGTTTTTGATGGTCGTACCGTTGATCATAGGCAAGATGGCCAAAGACGTGCTGGGCGGTGAAATCAATTTTCAGAGTGATGAAACCTTTGCCATGGGAGCCGGCTTTTTGGCTGCTTTCATAGCCGGCCTTGTAGCATGCACTTGGATGATCAAATTGGTACGCCAAAGCAAACTGACCTATTTCGCCATATATTGCCTGCTAGTAGGGCTTATCGCCATTGGATGGAGTATTTGGGGAGTCCCATGACCCCTGTAGGTAGCAAGGAAGCAAAATGTTCTTATCAATGAACGCTAACAGCAAAGAAGATTTTCTTGAGGGCCAAGTTCTCTTGATAGACAAACCCTATGAATGGAGTTCTTTTCAAGCCCTGAACAAGGTCAAGTGGGCCATCAGAAAAAAATTCAACCTCAACAAAAAGTTCAAAATAGGGCATGCCGGTACGCTAGACCCCTTGGCCACCGGTCTTTTGATAATCTGTACAGGCAGGTTCACCAAAAAGATACCTGAAATACAGGGTCAGGCAAAAGAGTACACCGGCACGTTCACCTTGGGAGCCACCACGCCCTCGTACGATTTGGAGACCGGGGTCGATGCCACATTTCCGACCGGGCATATCGACGAAGCGGCCATAGAAAAAATCATTCCCGGTTTTATGGGCAAAATTCAACAGATACCGCCCCTCTTTTCTGCCCTAAAAAAAGATGGCAAACGGCTGTACGAACTGGCCCGCGAGGGCAAATCGGTCGAAATAAAGGCGAGGACCATCGAAATCCATGATTTTGAGATAACCCGTTTCGCCATGCCTGAAGTTGATTTTAGGGTAGTCTGCAGTAAGGGCACCTACATTCGCTCATTGGCGCACGATTTTGGCAAAGCCCTTGGTTCTGGCTCATATTTATCGGCCTTGAGAAGAACCAAAATAGGTGATTACAACGTAAATAAAGCGGTAACCCCAGAAGCATTTGCCCAGCATATTGCCCAGATTGGCTAAATTTTTGCGGTTTGCTTTTCTGTACAGAATAAAATATTTTGTAAAAAAAGGGGTTATTATATCACTATGGACTTGAATAGGAAGCAGTTATCGCTATTGATCACCATCTTCTCGATGTCAATCATCGTACTGGTGGCCTATAGTATACGTCTGGGTGCCAAGCAAGAAGATGAATATGTCATAGAGATGGCCCTTAGTGAAGAAGACCTGGAAGAACTGCTCAAGGAAGAAGAACAGCGATTGGAAGAGATTGCGCAGAACGACCCCATAAAAACCCACAGGGCTTTCAACGAGACCGCCAAACCCAGTGTGGCAAATCCCGAACCATTGAAAACCCTTGAGGAACTATTGGAAGAGCGTGACATGAGTGAAAGCCCAAAAGATTTTCTCAGTGGTGACGAAGGGTTTGCGGCCAACTTGAAAGAGCTTGCCAAAAAAAGGGAAGAGAACAAAGAAAAGCTTTCTGAACTCGAGGCCCAAAAAAAGGAATATACGCAGAACCTATCGGAACGGAGAACCACTATCTCATTTTCTTTGGTTGACAGAAATTCATACGAACTGCCGCCGCCGATATACACCTGCATTCGCGGAGGAAAAGTAGTGGTCAACATAGAAGTGGACGAGCATGGATATGTAACGGATGCCAGTTTTAATGAAAAAAGCTCGAACACCCGCGATTATTGCCTAATAGACAATGCCATAACCTATGCATTGAAAGCTAGGTTCAGCCCCCACCAACGGAAATCACAGATTGGCACCATTACCTACCTATTCCAAGGCAAGTAACCGTAGAAGATCGGCCAGTATGTTTTGCCCCTTGTCCTTATTATACCAAAGTTGTAGGTCTTGCTTAAATTCGGGGGTAAGCTTTCCGTAGGTTGCCTTGTAATCTTCCACCATTTTGGTGGCAACTGTTGGTCTGGGGCCCCAGGTTCCAACTATCTTATCGGCTTCCACATCAACGGCAATCAACTTCGGAATCGACAATGTGCCGTTTGTCAGAAACCGTTCCATAAGCTCAAGATGTTCATCCCTAAGAATAATCTTCAATTCTAGATTGGGCGCCTGTTCCGCTATTTTGTTCATTACCGGAAGCGCGTGTGCCGCATCGCCGCACCAGCTTTCTGTCAAGACCAGCCAAAGTACTTTTCTGTTGAGTTTTTTGATGGTTTCGACTGCTTCGGCAGGTAATTTGAAGGTCTTGTCCCATCGGGACATGCGACGGTCGTTCAACTTGGTGTACTCTATGAGAGATTCCGTCTGTTGTGGGCCTGTAGTGGCGCCGTTGGCCGCAAGCTGCGAAACCGCTTGACGGTAGGTACCGTATTCAACGGCCATATCCAAACTATCTTGAACCAGTTCGAAATCGGTTTTGATTAGTGCAGTATCTGTATTTGACATCCTTGATTTTTATTTGCAAAGCTATGGTCGCAACCCATTATAAAAACTGACATTTATCAATGGCTGATACGTCTTTTTTTGACCATGCCGCCCTTGGTATCGTTGATACTGTTCATGACCACAAAGGCATTTGGATCAATTTTGGCAAGCTCCATGTTGATTTTGCGGATCTCTAAACGGGTTATGACGGTATAAATGACATCGTACTCGTTACGTTCGCCCTCTTTGCCAAATCCGCCCGCCGCCTTGTATATGGTAAGTCCGCGGCCCATCTTTTCCGTTATCATCTGTCTGATTTCCTCACTTCTATGTGAAATAATGGTCACCCCCGTGTACTCTTCAATGCCATCGACCACAAAATCCAAGGTTTTGGAAGCGGACAGATAGGTGAGCATAGAATACAGGGCTACCTCAATTGAAAGCAAGTAAGCTGCAGCAAAGAAAATCACAATATTGATGAGAATGATGATATCACCTATTTTGGTACCCAACTTTTTACTGAGGAAAATGGCCAAAACCTCTGTGCCATCTAGAACACCACCACCACGAATGGAAAGGCCAATGCCCGCCCCGAGGAAGAACCCCCCAAATACCGACACCAGTAGTTTGTCTTGGGTTACTTCTGGAAATCGTATCAATGTCAGTACCAATGCGAGTCCCAAGATGGCCAATACTGCCTTGATTACGAACTGCCTGCCAATAACGCGAAAACCAAGAATCAAAAAGGGAATGTTGACCAAGATGATCAAAAGGGCAAGCGGTACGTTGGTCAACTCGGTAACCAGTAACGAGATACCGGTAGCCCCACCGTCGATAAACCCATTCGGCAGCAAAAAACTTTCTAGGCCAAAGGCAGCGGCAAATATGCCTGTTATAATGAAAAAAAAGTCTTTAATGAAGGAGTGTACGGTTACCCTGAACCGTCTTGACCTGAACAGTCGCCTGTATTGTACTATGTTTCTTTCTGCCATAAACGAATATTACAGGTTTTCAGGGTTTATTGCAAGACTTTTGAACAATTTTGCTTTGGTTGTATAGTATTTGTTCTGTACCTCATTTTGTTTCAGCTCTGCATCGATCAACTTGCTTTCGCGTGAGTTTATCAAGAAAAGAGAACTCTCGCCAAAACTGAACTTACGTTCTTCGGCTGCCAATAGGGTGCTGTAATCGTCGACAATATCGTTTATCAACCTGTTCTGCTCATTGTACGAATCAAGTTCAAAATAGATGGCCAAAACCTTATTCTGTATTTCTACGGCTGCATTGTCACGTTCGAACTGGGCGTCTTGAAGTTTAAATTTTGCCAACTTCAGTTCGCCCCTCTCTTTTCTGAGAAACAAGGGAAACTGAAAACTGATACCTCCTTTGTATTCTTGCGTGTTGAATGAATTGATCTGGTCCGGGGTTTCTGTCAAAAAATTGTACTCCACATCTATTTTGGGCAACAGCTTGTTTGCCTTTAACCGCTTATCAACGGCCAAACCCTCGATCTTAAAATTGAGTGAGCGCAGTTTGGGGTGGTTCTCAAGGGTAAAACTATCCAATGGCTTTCCCATTATCTCAAGGGTCGTGTCTATTTCTTGGTCAATGTCTGTGTCTGGTATAACATTGGGCTGAAGCTCAACGGGCACATCCTCAATCCAAAGAAAATTGGAGAGTTCCAGTGATTTCTTGCGCAATTTCACCTTGGCCTGCTCAAGGCCCAAGGCCCTGTTTTGTAAGGCTATCTTTGCCTCTACCGTGTCTATTGCGGCGACATCGCCTGCCAATGCACTTTGCTTGACCCCGTTAAAACGGGTCTTTGCATTGACCAAAAAATTTCTAAAGATTTCCGCATCTTTATATGCCTGCAGCCAATCAAAATAAGCCAACGAAGCCCTATAGAGCACCTCGTTCACCAACAGATCTTGGTCGGCCTTTGACTGTTCCCTAAAGAATTTCGCCTTTTTCAAGGTGGCCATTCGCTCGTTGATCCAAAAGCCCTGCCCAAGAGACATTGAAACCCCGGCACTGTACAGCCCATCGATCGGCACATTTTCATCGGGATTGATGAAATCGCCCTGGTTCTGCTCGAAGTTTCCCTTCAGTTCGATTCCGAAGTAGGTGGGTATCTTAAAGGTCGCATTTAGCCTGTCCCAATACTCGGTCTCTTTGAACTCTTTGCGCTCATAGTCAACCTCGATCTTTGGGTCAAAACCTCCCCTAGCCCGCATGAGGTTGGCCTGGCCCATACTAATGGCGAGTTGGGCCTGCTTGGCTATGGGATGGTATTTTTTTACATAGCCCAAATATTCGTCAAATCCCAGCACCAAGGTATCTTGTTGTGCGGATATGACTGTAGTGATCAAAAGGAAAAACAATACCCGGTATGTTCTCATGATCATTTCTTTTGGCTATTGGCCGTGTTGTTTTCTGGTTGATAATAATTGGGTGGAAATCCGTTCAATTGCCTCCAAATCTCAAACCAAATAGGTACGTCTTCCAACAAGGCTATGGTATAGGCACCTGAGCCCACCCGAAGGTCTTGTGGCCATGGTTGGTCTTCGGGATCGGGGGCCAGCAAGATCCGGTATTTGCCATTTTCACTGATGAATGTTTCTATCGCAACCACAACGCCACCGTAGGTGCCATACGAGAGGTTGGGCCATCCGCTAAATACTATAGCCGGCCAACCATCGAACTGAATACGTACCTTTTCGCCCAAATGCAGTAGGGGCAGGTCAATGGGGTCTACATAGGTCTCAACTGCCATATCAAAATCTGCCGGCATAATGCCCACTAAACGCTCACCTTCTTTAAAAGTTACCCCGATACCTCCCTGAATGGCCTTATTGATGTAACCACTCAGTGGGGCCCTTATGTAATACATATCGTTACGGATTGAATAGTTGGTGAACTCGTTCTCGAGTTTGGTGACCTGGGCCTCTGAATCAAATTGATTTGACTGTGCCGTGAACATATCACTTCTTGCCTTCGAAATCTTGTCGGTATACTCGGCCTGTACGCGATTGATCTCTACCTGTGCGTTTATTACCTCGTTCTCGCTGGCAAGCAGCTTGTTTTCTTGTGAAATCAGCTTGGCCTGGGCCTCTTGCAGCTTCAACCGTTTTTCTTCGACATCGGTTACGGCCTTCAACCCTTCCGATTGTAGTTGCACTACCCGATCATATTGCCGTTGGGCGATGGTGATATTGGTTTTTGCCGCCTCAAGGTCAATGCTATCACTTTGAACTTTTAGTTTGGCCTGCATCAGTTTGTTCTTGGCCTGTTCCAATTTCAATGTCCGCTCATTTGCCAGGGCATTGATCTGTGTGTTCAAAGCCTTGACCTTTTCTTGATAAGAGGTAACGGCCATTTCTTTTGCCTTTATCTGTTGGCCTGTACGCTCGACGAGTTGTGGGTCAAAATACTCGTTCTTGATTTCTGAAATATGTAGTATGGTATCGCCTTTCTCCACAAAATCACCTTCACGCACGTACCATTTCTCGATTCGCCCGGGAATGGGCGACTGAATCGTCTGGGGTCGCTGGTCTGGGGTCAAGGTAGTAAGGTAGCCCTTGCCCGTAACGTTCTGCGTCCATGGCAAGAACAAGATGATGAAACAGATTATGGCAAAAGCGAGCAGAAATTTGTTGAAGTAGGTATAATAACGCCTGGGAAATACCTTCTGTGCAGCCTTGAACCGCATCAGGTCAACTTTTTGGTTTAACTTGTTATGGGTAATGTTAAGCATGGTTTCCTGCAATTTCTTTTATTAATCTTCCATTTTCCATAGTGATGATTCGACCACATTTTTTGGTCCACCTTGGGTTTTCACTTACCACAATAAGGGCCCACCCATTGTCGGGGTCGGTCAAAAAGTCAATGATCTCATCGGCCTCTTCCCTATTGAATTGGTCAAGAGGATCCTTTAGAATCAATAGCTTGGGCTTTCTAACAATACTTCTTGCCAAAACTATCTTCTTTGAGATGGTATATGGAATCTGTTTCCCCTCAGGATAGAGTATGGTTTTCAAACCTTTGGGCTGTTCTTTTACAAAGGCTTTGAGCTTGGTCTTTTCCAAGGCCCAGTAAATATCTTCTTGCGGAATGCTTTTGTCGCCAAATGTTATGTTGTCCAAAATAGTGCCCTCGAACGGGGATTCTTCAGCAAGTGATTGCCCAATATGTGAACGGTAGTAGTTTAGGTTAACGCCCTTCAACGACACATCGTTCACAAAAATATCGCCTGAATCCGGTTCCAAAATACCGGCGATCAACCGCAGCAAGGTTGATTTACCAGAACCGCTGGGGCCCTGCAACAGTATGGTGCACGAGGGGGTAATGTTCAAAGAGAAATCGTTTACAATAATTTTCTTCCTTTCAGGCACCTTGTAGGTAACGTGGTTGAGCTCAAGATGAAAGCCCTCGTTCTCTTTAAAGGGTCTTTCACCCTCGGGCGATTCCAGTTTTTTGTCAACCACCTGCCCCAGTTTCTCGAGCGAAGTGAGCAGGTCGTAGAATGTTTCCAACCCAAGAATGAGCTTTTCGACCGAATTGATGACCAATAGAATAATGATCTCGGCGGCAACAAATTGCCCAATGTTCATTTCTTGGTTCAACACCAGTAGGCCACCTATCAAAAGAAGGCCAGCGGTGACCAACACCTTGAACCCGATCATGTGGATAAACTGTAATATCAAGATCTTGAAATGGCTTTCACGGGCATCAAGATAATCGACCACAAGGGCATCGTTCTTGTCTATGGCATGAGAGGTCTTGCCCGACAGTTTAAAACTGATTATAGACCGGGCGATCTCTTGGATCCAATGGGCCACACGATATTTGTGCATTGATTCTTCCAAACTTGTCTCGAGCCCCCTTTTTGCGGTAAACTTAAAGACCACATAGATCAGCAGCAGCAGCAGCAGACCGTAGATGATAAAAAATGGGTGGTAGAACGAAAGCAACAACAGGCCGAATATTATCTGCAAGAGGGCTGCTGGAAAATCTATCAAAATCTTCGAAAGGCTTTTTTGAATTGTCAGTGTATCGAAGAAACGGTTGGCCAACTCAGGCGGATAGTAATTGCTCAACTGGCTCATCTTGATCTTTGGAAAACGATAGGCAAACTCAAAAGAGGAACGCGTGAATATTTTTTGCTGCACGTTTTCAATGATGCGTATCTGCATCAATTGCAGCAGACCCACAAAGGCGACCCCCAAGGTAACCAGAATTACCAGTACGATCCACGAGGTGCTCACTTGGGCACCCTGTATGAGGTTGATGATGGCCTGTATGCCCAAGGGGAGCGACAAGTTCACCAAGCCGGCAAAAATCGCATAATAAAAAACTTGAAAAATGTCCTTTTTGTCCAGCTTCAAAAGCCCCATAAGCCGTTGCCATGAGGTCATCGTGTTTTGCGCCATGTCAATTTGATTTTAGGGTTTTGAAGGCCAGATCGACAAAGAAATCCGTCGGGGCTTCATTGGCATTGCAATTGGTCAAACTCTGAAAGTGTTCTTTTAAGAAATTTTGGTGAAGCACCCCTTCTAGAATGGTGCTGGCCAAACTTTTGGGGTATGGGTATTGGGGATTCACCCCTTGTACCATCTCGGCCAAGCGGCTCACCATGCGCTTGTAAATGACGAAATAACCCTCTTTGTTTTCAAGGTCGACCTCTTTTGTAAGAAATGACTTGGAAGATTCGTTGACAACGATACGGTTTAAGACAACCTCGTTGATGTGCGAGAAATGGGAATCTTCTTCAATGGGCTTAGAAATAATTTCTATGGCCCTCTTCAACTTTTCTTCGGGATTGGAAATACTGTTGGTCGAAAACACCAATTGATACTCTACCCACCCCCAATACCAAGAAGTGAGGTATACCAAAAGCTTGTGCTTGTTCTCAAAATACCGATAAATAGAACTTTCGTTCGAACCGATTTCGCTGCCCAGTTTTTTGAAGGTAAAAGCTTCAAAACCCATCTTATCGATCATCAAAATACTCTTTTGGATAATCCTTTTGCCCAAGTCTGAAGACTCGGGATCTTTCACATAGATTTTTTCGTTAATGGCAATTTTGATTGTTTGAAGTAATCGCTCCATATCACCTAATAAATTTCCACGCAAAAATAATAGCATTACTATTGTATTTCAATAGTTTAACTTTCTTTTAACGAAAGTATTACTTGTTAATCAAAAGCAACTTGTTATTTTTACTTTGTAAATTCAAGTAGCCTATGGCCAAATCTTTACTTTTATTCTTATTTGGTTTTTTCCTCTATACCGGAATGAATGCACAGACCCAGGTCTATAGAATGGGTTTTGAGCATTTTCAGGAAAGCCGGGGAGACAGCGATACGGGTCTATTGGCCAAACTGCCCTATACAGAGGTGGTTTTGGGACACAACCCCATGAACAGCCGTTCAGGCTTGGGCACCACCTTCAACTTTCATGGCCATGTGGTGGTGGTAGACCAAATGGATGTATTGCCAGACGGCAGCATCCAAGCCATTATCAGAAGGGAAGATGGGCGTGATTTTTTTGGCTACGCCCCAACCCTCAAGGCCATATTAATACCAGTCAATACTTTAAACAATTCGCTGAAAAGCAGTAATTTAGTGTCTAATTAAAATGTAAAACAATGAGACAAATATCTTTCTTTGCGGTTTTATTTTTCTTTTTTGGTGCATTAAATGCCCAAGACCAACAATCGGTCAACGTTGGAGACGAGCTTATTATTTCATCTCCCGTATCCCACAACTATAAGTACATTGATGTTCCCCGAAAAAACTTCATTATCAAGCGGGGCGGTATTGCCAATCTAAAAAGCTTGGAGGATAGAAAGACAATCGTCAAGGAAATCAATACCGTAGGAGACGATGTGGTGGTAACCTTGGTGCCCGCAAATGGCGGCAAGTTCTTTAACGTTTACCGCGAGCTCAAGGCAAACCTGAACGAGGCACTTGACAATGGTGAGTTACGAAAAGCACAAGGGTAAACCTTGACATAAACACAACGTTGTTCTCTAATAAAGCGTCGACCTCTTTAGCTGTTTTTGTGAACATGAGAGGCCGACGCTTTATTTTTGCCCATATGTCTTTAACCATTTGAAATCGCGGGCGATGATCTGTGATTTTTCCTTGTTCAAAAATTCCAGAAAGGCCAGCGCCACGGGCGAATGTTTTTTTGCCTTGAGCCAAACCACATTCCACATAGTGGTAATGGGCAGGTTTTTCATTTCGAATATCCGAAGGTCTCCTTTTAGCAATTCGTTCTTGATTCCGATCAAAGGCATGATCGAACAACCCAGCCCCGCAAGAACGGCCTGCTTGACCGCCTCGTTCGAGGTAAGTTCGACCCTTTTGCCCACTTCTATGCCACGATGGGTCAAGTAATTTTCCATAGCAGCGCGAGTGGCAGAGCCTTCCTCCCTAAAAATAAGCGGTGTGCTAATTTGTCCGGTCTTATTGTCTACCCTTACCTCATCAAAATAGTTCGGATTGCCCACCAAGTATAGAATATTTGACATCAAGTCAACGGTTTCCAAATCTAGATGTGCGGGCAACACAGAGACCAAGGCAAAATCTACCTCGTTCTGTTCAAGACTTTCAACAACCCTAGATTTGTTGGTCACATCCATTACAAGGTCCACCCCGGGATTCTCGCGCATGAAAGCCGATAAAAAATAGGGCATTACGTATTTGCCCGTGGAAACGACGGAAATCTTTAGGCGGCCAGCCAACTGCCCGCCGTAAGAGAGCATTTTGTAATTAATCGCATCGACCTCGTTCAGAATTCGATCGGCCACCGTGGCTATTTCCTTGCCAAAATCTGTTATATAAAGCCTTCTGCCAACCACCTCGGTGAGTGGAATTGGAAATTGGTCTTGAAGGTTCTTCAATTGTATGGACACCGCAGGTTGGGTAAGGTGCAATTCTTCAGAGGCCTTGGTAATGCTTTCTTTTTCACAGATTTTCAAAAAGACCTTGAGTTGGTGCAACGTAAAGTTCATAAATATTTTTAATGTTTGACATTATAAATATAAATAAAAATATATGGGATATTAATGTCAACTTTGCCCCCGGTTTTGAACACCGTTGTGCTACTTCGGTAAAAACCATCATTAAAAGTTTAACTCTTAAACCAAAAAATCATGGAAGTAATGAGCGAAACCAAAACCATCAATCTTGTAGATGGCACTTTTACCCCTTCAGAGGCGCATGATGTTATTCAGGCACTGATCGACCAAAAAATCAATTTTCACAAGTTTCAACGACTTTCTTGGTGCGAGGGCGACGTAAATGCCGACACCAAGTACCCTGACGGCAGAATAAACGAATTGATAGAAGAAAAGAAAAGGGCAAAAGAGATGATCGCCCAGTTGAGAAAAGAGGGCAAAAAACTCAGAATTGACGGTATTTTGAAGATTTCTATAGAAGAGTAGCTACTGAATGGACCTTCATCTTTTAGTTGATAACCTCACAAACCCTGCGCTCTTATTTTTCTTTTTAGGAATACTGGCGGTTCAATTAAAAAGTGATCTTGAAATTCCATCGAACTCTTCAAAGTTCATTTCGCTCTACCTTCTTTTTGCCATAGGCTTTAAGGGCGGCCAAGAGCTTTCCCACAGCGAACTGAACCTTGAGATTCTTTGGTCGTTGCTGTTTGGCATCTTCATGGCCGTGGCCGTGCCCATCTACGCCTATTTTATCCTCCGAAGAAAATTCAGTGTTGAAAACTCCGGAGCCATTGCTGCGGCCTATGGGTCGGTCAGTGCCGTGACCTTCGTGACGGCCATTACCTTTCTTGAAATAGAGCGAATCGATTTCGGTGGCCACATGGTGGCCGTCATGGCCTTGATGGAAGCTCCTTCGATTATTGTGGGGGTCATTCTCATGTCGCTTTTCAAAAAAGGGCAAAAAACCGAGAAGGCCGATTTTGGCAAAGTCTTGCACCACTCGTTGACCAATGGCAGTGTGCTGTTGATCATCGGCAGTTTGATTATCGGTTTTTTGGCAAACGATCAACAGGCCGAGGGCATTAAACCCTTTACAACCGATATCTTCAAGGGATTTTTGGCTGTTTTCTTGTTGGATATGGGCATTACCAGTGGACGAAAACTCAACGACTTTCTCAAAAAGGGTTGGTTCGCCGTGCTTTTTTCTGTCATCTTGCCCATCATCAACGGGTGTTTTGTTGCTTGGTTCAGCCAGTTTATCACAGAAAGTGTGGGCAACAGGTTTTTGTTTGCCATTTTGGCCGCAAGCGCCTCGTACATTGCAGTGCCGGCGGCCATGCGGTTGGCGGCCCCAAAAGCCAACCCCAGCCTTTATATACCCATGGCACTGGCCATTACCTTCCCGTTCAACATTACGCTCGGTATGCCGCTTTATCTGTATCTTGTGCAGAACTTTTGACAGTTCGGCAATGGATAAGAATAGATGTGGCTGGTGTGTCGGCGACCCCCTTTACGAGGCCTATCATGACAAAGAATGGGGAGTGCCCGTTAAAGACGACGCGACCTTGTTTGAATTTTTGGTGCTCGAAACTTTTCAGGCCGGACTTAGCTGGATCACCATCTTGAGAAAACGGGAAAATTTCAGAAGGGCATTTGACCATTTCGACTACAAAAAGATTGCCGAGTATGACCAGGTCAAAATCGATTCGTTGCTGCAAGATGCCGGCATTGTCAGAAACAAGCTAAAAATACATGCAACCGTGACCAATGCCCGGGCATTCATGGAAATTCAACAAGAATTCGGCAGTTTCAGTGATTACATCTGGGGGTTTGTAGATGGCAGACCCATCAAGAACCGTTTCAAAAACTATAGGGATGCCCCTGCCAAAACCGCATTATCCGATGCCATAAGCAAGGATCTGAAAAAGCGCGGTTTCAAATTTGTGGGCAGCACTGTGGTATATGCACACATGCAGGCCACCGGAATGGTAAATGATCATGAAACCAGTTGCTTTCGATATCATGAAGTATAGCAAACATATTTTTTTAGCTTTCTTTTCGTTTTGCGCGACCTGTTTTTCTCAAGAAAAGAGAGAGCGTGAACTTAGGATCAAAGAAGATGGATTTCCAAAAATCGCACTCGAAAAATTATCCCCTTTTCTTGAGGATGCCAAAAGAATACGTTTCTATAAGGAATTCGATAAAAAAAAGACCTCTTATGAAGCTAAGTTCAAAAAAGACCGACTTTTCTTTAGTGTCGAATTTGACTCAACAGGAATATTGGAGGATGTCGAATATACTATCGAGAGCGTCGATATTCCAGAAGAGAGTTGGAAAAAAATTGAAACCTACATCAAAGAAGTGTTCGACCGCCCCCGAATAAAAAAAATACAGCAGCAATACCCAATTCAAAACAGTATGGAGCAGCAGACGCTCAAAGATGCCTTTCAGAACTTACTTATGCCCTATATCAACTATGAATTGATTATTGCCAGTAAAGAAAGAAAAGGTTTTAGGGAATATGAACTCCTCTTTGATGCAAATGGCAAATTCATCAGGGCCAGAAAGTCGATTCCACAGAAATACGACCATGTTCTCTACTAGGTACTGCTGGGCTTTCTTTATTTTTGGCTGCTTAGCCTTACAAAGCCAAAAAAACTTCACAGGCTATATTCAACCCCAACTGGCCTTGAACTACAATGTAGCCCCTTTCTATTCGCATAACCACAGCATACAAACCCGCAATTATTTTTACACCCATGGCGAATTTGGGCTTGAAGTGCGACAATTTGACCTTTCGCACTTTTCTAACTTCAAAATATTTGATAACCAGACCCTTGCACTGGGCATTATGTACCGTTTTAGGGACAATTTTGATAGAGGCCCAAATGAACTTCGCCTTACCCAGCAATACAACCTGACCTTTAAAAAATTTGTGGTCCGTTATGGCCACCGTTTGCGAACAGAACAGCGCATTACCAATATGGTAACCATCCACCGTTTTCGATACCGGTTCTCATTGGACTTTCCGTTGGTGGGTGAACGGCTCGATATCGGTGAGCCCTATTTGGTCGGAAACCTAGAGACACTTTTAAGTGTTGCAAGAACAAAACAACCACAATACGATCAGCGATTGACTTTGAACCTTGGATGGTTGCTGAACGAAGAAATCAAACTTCAAGTTGGCACGGAATACCGTTTTGAAAATTTTACCCAAAAAACAGAGAATGTCCTTTTCTTTGTGACAACCTTAAACCTTTCCCTTTAAAAGTTCCATGAATTGTTTACGGGGAACCATTTTGCCCCCCATGCTTTTCAAGTAGTCAGTGGGCACTTGGCAATCGATCATGGTATATCGTTTGTCCCATACTTCTTCGGCAAGTTTTATCAAGGCTACCTTGGAGGCATTGGAAACCACGCTGAACATGCTTTCACCACAAAAGACATGGCCAAGGTCCACACCATACAACCCGCCCACCAATTCATCTTGTTTCCACACTTCATACGAATGGGCATAGCCCTGCCTATGCATTTCAAGATAGGCCGCCCTCATATTGGGGGTGATCCATGTACCTGCCTGTCCTTTTCTTTTGATCAGGGCACAGGCATCGATTACCTTTTCGAAACAGTTGTTTTTTGTTACTTGAAATCGATTGCTGCCCAGTACCTTCTGCATGCTCTTTGAAATCTTTATCTGGTCTGGGAACAAAACCATTCTGGGGTCTGGCGACCACCATAAAACCAGTGCATCATCGTTGAACCAAGGAAAAATGCCGCTATTATAGGCCAACAACAGCCGTTCTACCGATAGGTCGCCCCCTATGGCCAACAGCCCTTCTTCACTGGCATTTTCCACTGGTGGAAACCAGAGTTCCCTGCCCAAAAAAACAACAGGAAGCTTTCTTTCTTGGTTGTCCACAAAAAATGATTTATCCTAAAAATATGGAAATTGATTCAGAACAGCAGCAGGCCACCGATGTAGATGGCCCCACCCACCAACATGAACAACAGGGTGTACGGCAAAATTTCCTTCGCCTTTAATTTGGTAATTCCCAACAAGGGCAGCGCCCAAAAAGGCTGGAGCATATTTGTAAGTTGGTCTCCGTAGGCGAGTGCCATAATGGCCTTGGGCAACGGCACCCCAAGCTGCATGGCCGATTCGAGCACCAAAGGCCCTTGAACGGCCCATTGGCCGCCCCCGCTGGGCACGAAAATATTCACCAGCCCCGCACTCAAGAATGTGAAGATGGGAAGGGTGGTCTCTGTACTTATCGACACAAAGAAATCAGATATTTGATTGATCATACCGCTTTGTGACATGATGCCCATAATACCGAAATAAAGCGGAAACTGTATTAAGATTCCGGCCACATCGCCGATGGCCTCCTCTATGGCACTCAAAAAGCTTTTGATACTTCCGTGCAGTACCAATGCCAATCCGAACATAAAAAAATTCAGCATGTTCGGGGTTATGTTCAGTGATTGTAGTGCCGGCAGGTACTGCAGCAAAAAGACAGCCAACACCAATATCCCAAAAAAAGATGACAGTATTTTGGAATGGTCGAGTTTTTCGGCCCCCAGCAGGGTATGCTTCTTTTCGTGCTTGAATTCATAGGTGCCCAAGTGTATTTTGGTCGGACTGGTTTTCTTTCCCAAAAAATAGACCAATAAAGAAATGGCCATGGCCACTACGGCAAAAATCAACAGGTTTGATACGCTGAACACCGTAAGCCCGGTCGAGATGGCGTCTGGCATTGATTGTGCCACTCCGTTCGTAGAAACACCTTGCATCAATTCTTTCAAGTGGCCCGATTCGGCCACCTTTATGGGTGCCGAACCGCTGATGCCCCCATGCCAAACCATGAGACCCGCATAGCCTGAGGCCCCGATCAGGGGGTAATTCAGGTCAATATTGTTCGCTTCTGCATACTCGCCCACCTTTCTGGCCAAAATGGCTCCAAAAATCAGGCCCAGGCCCCAATTGAAAAAAGAAACCAGCATGGTCGGCAGTGCAACCAGAACGGCCGCATTTGAGGTGTTGTGCACATGTTTCGTCAAGTGCATGATGACCCTTTCAACCGGTTTGCTGAGCACCAATACATGGCCCAGCACCAATATGAGCATCATCTGGTAGGCAAATACCAAGAGACCATTGTTCCAAATGCCCGATTCCCAATAGGATAGTATGGCCGTTAATTGGTTTTCGTTTTGGGACGGCTCGGTCAAAAAAAGTGCCAACACCAAGGTCAGCACGGTCAATAGTATGGCAATGGTAAAGGGAGAAGGCAAGTACCTTCTAAAGACATTTTCTATAAACGTGGTAAGGCCCATTGCCTAAAACGGAAGGTCGTCGGGCTCTTCTTCTTTCAAATCCTCAACAGGTTCAAAGGCCTCCATAGGGGGTGCTGGCGGTATATTTTCATCATTTTGCTGCCCTTCGAGGCTTTCGATACGCCAACCTTGAATAGCATTGAAATATTTGGTTTCGCCCTGTGGGTTTACCCATTCACGGCCCCGTAAGTTGATACTGACCTTGACCATCTGGCCCACCTGGAAATTATCCAACAGATTGGTCTTATCCTGCACAAACTCGACCAAGATGTGTTGTGGGTATTGCTCTTCTGTAGTAATGACAACTTCACGTTTTCTGAAACCATTGTTGCCATAGGTCTTCGTTTCATCTATCATTTTTATTCTGCCCTGAATCTCCATATCACTGTTTTTTGTGAGACCCAAAAATACACAAATGGCCTCGAAACTTGGCCGTGTAATATAATGGGTTTTCAACATTTTATCCCTTTTTGCGTTATCTTTAAAATGCAAACGGCCTGGTATGAAATTCAACCCCAGAAAACGCACTTCGAACATCTTTCTTTTGATATCGGCCTTTGTCATAGTCAGCCTGATCTTATGGAACACCAACAGTTTTTTTAAAAAATTCAAGGAAGAGGAACGCCTTAAAATGGAAATATGGGCAACAGCCCAATCAGAATTGCTTCAAGCAGACGAAGACCAAGAACTGGGCAACCTAACGCTCAAAGTACTTGGCAACAACACTTCTACCCCCATGATCCTTCAGAACAAGGATGGTTCTATCAGAACCAACAACATGCCCGAAGAAATGGTAGTGGACAGCGCCTATCTGCAAAAGAAGATGCGGCAGTTCGCCAGTGAGAACGACCCCATTATCATCGAAGATCGGGGCGAAGAGCTCGCCACCCTTTATTACGGCAATTCTGAGGTATTGAACAAGTTGAAATACTATCCCATAGCCCTTTTGCTGATTATTTTTCTGTTCGGAGCCGTCATCTTTTTCTTTTTCAAGACGAACAAGGCTTCAGAGCAGAACAAGCTCTGGGCGGGCATGGCAAAAGAGACCGCCCACCAGATAGGCACGCCCCTGACCTCGCTTTTGGGGTGGAATGAGCTTTTAAAGGGAGAGAACATCAATCCTGAGGTGACCAAGGAAATTGAAAAAGACATTTCGCGTCTACAGACCATCACCGAACGATTTTCAAAAATCGGGTCGACACCCGAACTTGAAATGCACGATGTCGTATCAGAAACCGAAAAGGCATATCAATACCTAAAACGCCGCAGTTCTAAATTGATCCAGTTTTCGTTCAGTTCAAACATCGACACCTTTCTGGTGCCCTTGAACCCACCGCTCTACAACTGGAGCATTGAAAATTTGGTCAAAAATGGCATCGATGCCATGAAGGGCAAGGGAAGCATTTCCATCAAGGTAGAAAAAATGGGCAACACGGTCAATATTTTAGTGGCCGATACGGGGCATGGCATTCCCAAGGGAGATTTTCAAACCATCTTCAACCCGGGCGTAACCACCAAAAAAAGGGGCTGGGGCCTGGGTCTTTCACTTGTGAAAAGAATCATTGAGGAGTACCACAAAGGAAAAATTAAAGTACTTTCGTCAAGTAAGGAAGGAACAATCATGCAGATTTCATTGAAATCAAATCATTGATCATGGCCAAGGAAAAGCAGGTAGTCATAAAAGATGTGGAAATTTCGAACAATTGCCCCGAGTGCTTTAACCAAGAGCTTCGGCTCACCTTTTACCAAAAGCATACCTATAACCCCTTTTTTCACAGAACCACCAGGGATGTCAAACATGAAATCAAGTGCAAAAAATGCTATTCGGTCATTTATCCTGTGAACTGGACGCCTGACATAGAAAGGGTATATGACTATTACAACAAGTTGGTCGAACCCGACAGAACATCGGTGCGGTTCACCACCCTATTTTTTGTCCTGCTATTACTGATACTGGTTTTAGTGGCGGCAGGGGTCTATCTGGTCTTGGAGGGAATTATTTGATGGCCCCCCGTATTTTTTCCGCCACTTCTTCAAACTCTTTTTCGGTCATTTCTGCCTTGTGCTGAAAGGTGGCGTCTTTCATACTGTGAAGCGGTATCAGATGCACGTGTACGTGGGGCACCTCTAGGCCTATCACCATCATGCCGACCCTTTCGCAGGGCACCGAAGCCTCAATGGCCTTGGCCACCTTTCGCGAAAAGGCCATCAGGCCCATATAATCCCTTTCATCCAGGTCAAAGATTTTGTTGACCTCTTTTTTGGGCACACAAAGCGTATGCCCTTTCGAATTGGGATTTATGTCCAAAAAAGCAAAGTAACGTTCGTCTTCCGCTATTTTATAGCACGGAATCTCTCCATTGATGATCTTGGTAAAAATACTGGCCATTGGTATGGGTTTAAATAAAAAATCCTGCCATTGTATGCAGGATTAAAGGTAATAATTTCAAAGTGATGTTACTCTCTGGTAATTTCAAGAATTTCGAATTTCAGGGTGCCGTTGGGCACGGTAATCTCGGCCACATCGCCTACCGATTTGCCCAAAAGGCCCTTGCCAATTGGCGAGGTAACCGATATTTTGCCCGCCTTCAGGTCTGCCTCGCTTTCGGCCACCAAAGTATATTTCATCTCTTGGCCATTGTTCTGGTTCTTCAATTTTACCGTTGACAGTACCAGTACCTTTGAAGTATCGAGCTGCGATTCGTCTATCAGACGCGCATTTGCCAAGGTTTCCTCAAGTTTGGAGATCTTCATTTCCAACAGCCCCTGTGCTTCCTTGGCTGCGTCATATTCGGCATTCTCAGAAAGGTCGCCCTTGTCCCTGGCCTCGGCAATGGCCTGTGAAGCCTTGGGGCGTTCAACATCCCTTAAATAATCAAGTTCTTCCCTGAGTTTTTTCAATCCCTCAGCTGTGTAATAAGATACGTTGCCCATATCGTTGTATTTTTACGGCCATGAACTACAAGTACCCAAAACAAGGTTCTTTGTATGGCTCAGTTTATTAAATAGAAAAAATCCTCCGCATTGACCATGCTTGCACGGTTTTTGCGAGGATTTAACGCAAAGATACACAAATTTTGAGCAAATTTACCTTACAAACAGCTTTTCAGCGTGTTATGAAACATCTGCCCTATCTCATGGTATTGATCTTTTTTATTGCCTGCAGTAAAGACAATGCCGAACGAAACCCGTTCTTGCAAGAAGCCAATTTCAGGTTTGACCTGAACCTTAACCTACCACTATACAATGGGCTCAATACCATTGGAAATCCTGTCTATGTAGGCAACAACGGGGTGGGCCTTAGGGGTGTCTTTGTTATGAAGACCAGCGTTGACACTTATTTTGCCTTTGAGGCATCTTGCCCCAACCACGTACCCAACTCATGTTCTACCATGACCCTTGATGGACAGAATGTTACCTGTTCGTGTGAAGATTTTGAATATAGCCTTTTTACGGGCCAACTGTTGAACCGCCCCGACGATGGGAAGCGCTATTTTGACCTCTTGTTCTATAGGGCCGTGCAAAGCGGCAATACCGTGACCATTTCGAACTAGTCATTTATTTTTCCCAAAATATTGTCCATCAGCCAGCTGATGTGGAGCCCATCCTCACCCAAAGATGGATGCAATGCTTCGCCCATCAAATGCTTTTTAATGTTTTCGACATGGTGTTGCTGTATGTGCTTCGGATTTTTAACCAGCACTGATTCAGTGGTTTCTTGGGTGGTCAGTTGCAAAGGCATTTCACCGAACACAGAGAAAGTGATTTTGCCTTTGAATCCATAAATTTCAACGATGTCTTTGCGATGGGCGGTTCCGAAATTCCAACTGCCCTCAGCCAAAATACCGTTTTCATATACCCAATTTCCCACGATGGCATCATACGCCCGATACAGGCCCATCTGATTGGTGGCAAAGCCCTGCGCCTCTTTCACTTTTCCGAAGAAATATGAAAATAGGTCAAGACCATGGCTTGCCAGGTCATCAAAATAGCCGCCACGGGCCACTTTCGGGTCAGTACGCCAATTATATCTTCCGCTCAAGTCAAGCCCATTGGGCGGTTTGCCCAAATGCCAGCGCAAGTGGCTCACTTCGCCCACCAAACCTTGATCTAGCCACTGCTTGACCTTGTTGAAACGTGGCAACGAGCGGCGATAGTGTGCAATAAATAAAGGAATGCTTTTTTCTTTGAAGGCCTGATAAATGGCAAGGCTGTCTTGGTAAGAGGGAGCCATCGGTTTTTCGACGCAACAGGGTTTGCCAACCTCAGCCACTTGCAGGGCATATAATTTATGGGTGTCGGGCGGGGTAGCCACATACACGGCGTCCACCTCGTGATTTTCAATCAATTCTATTGCATTATTTGTGTAATTTGGGATACCATGTCGTTGCGCATATTCCTTGGCTTTTCCAATATCCCGCCTCATGACCATGGCTACCTTGAACCCATCGGTCATTTGGTAGGCCGGACCGCTTTTTACTTCGGTCACGGCCCCACAGCCAATGAAGCCCCATCGAACGGGAGTCTTGTCAAAAAAAGGTTTAAGGGCCATTAAAATGATTTGTTCAAAAGTACTTGAAATCTTCTTTCGCCCCCCGCCCTTGAATCCCCTCTCCCTCGGGAGAGGGGTGCCTTAAAAAGGGACTAAAAGTTCACTGTGGCCCCCAACAAAAAGTTGATACCGGCCTGCGGATAAAATCCTGCACCCTCAAAGGTGGTGACACTTCCTGAAGAATCATCGTCAAACGTGAAAAAATAGCCGTTTGAGACAATGTCTTGGTCGAATAGGTTGTTTACCAGCCCAGACACTACAATGCTCTTAACGAACGAATTGGTCTCAATGGTGTACTGCAGGTTCAAATCGGTTTGCGAATAGGCCTCCAAAATCGAGGCTTCTGAATCAATGTTTCCCATGTACTGTTCCCCCACATATTTCGAGAGGAGCGAAATCTGAAAATACTCGTTCGGTAAATAGGTGACCACATTGCCCGCCACTACACTTGGCGAATAGGCAATATTTGTATTGCCCAAATTTTGAAGTTGCCCATTGCGTTGAAATACGAAATCGACATTTTTGTTGCTGCTCAAAGCAATATTCGGGCGAACCTGCCATTTATCGCCCAATGCAATATTGGCATCGACCTCCAGACCCAAGCGGTAGCTATCGCCCACATTCGCCCGGAGCGGTGCCCCTACGTCGTTGAGCTCGCCCGTTAGCACCAATTGGTCTTTGTAGCGCATGTAGTACACATTGGTATTGACCTGCACCGAAGTGGAAACATACCGCCAGCCCAGTTCAAAATCATTCAATTTTTCCGGTTTCGGATTCCCGTTCTCATAATCGTTTCGGTTAGGTTCCCTATTGGCCCTGGCATAAGAGAAGTAGATATTGTGGTTTGGGTTCAGGTCATAGGTCACACCCACTTTGGGATTGAAAAAATTAAAAGTGTCGTCGACCAGTCCCGTATCTTCACCATTTGCCTCGTAACCCACCGTCCTATATTGAAGGTCCCCGAAAAGGCTCCATTTTTGGTCCAATTTATAGATGGCCTTCGAATAAAGGTTGAAATCGGTCTTTTTTGAACTGTCATCGTAATACCTGTCACGGTATTCACCATTGCTGGCAAAACGCGCCCAGATCACCTCGCCAAAATGGTCGCCCTTGTAGATATTATAGCCCCCGCCCAAAATAAGATTGAGTTTTTCATTTTCGTGGGTGGCAGAGAAAACCGTGCCGTAAAAATCGTTGTCGAGCCATCTTCTGCGGATCAAATCGGTGGTGTTCACCTCTTCACCGTTAACAGTCAGGGGCTCAATACCGTAGGTTGCAAAATCATCATCTTCACGAAACTGTTCAAAGAAGCCCCGGCCCCGGGTATAGTGCAGTGCTATGTTGGTGCTCCAATTGTTGCCCAGCTGCTGGTTCCAGTGCAGTTGAAAATGGTCTTGTTTATAATTGTCGACCTCATTTTCATAGAACCTTATATTCCCGTTTTCATCGGTATAGATACCTGCAGGATTAAAGGTTCTGTCTGTTCGCAAGGTCTCGCCATCAATGCCGTACCAAGCCTGATATGTTATCTCATGGCCCCCGAAAAGGAGCGCTTTGACAAGTGTATTGTCATCAACGTAGGTTCCTTGAAGAAAATAAGAGTCAAGTTCAGATGAGGCCCTGTCGATATATCCATCGGATGTTATACGCGATATCCTTCCGGCAAGTTCCATTCTATCGTTAAGCAATCCGGTGCTAAACTTAACGTTGCTGCGCAAGGTGTTGAAGCTGCCGTATGAAGTGGAGATACGGGCGTAGGCATCCTCTGCATATCCATCCGTCAATAAATTAAGACTGGCCCCAAAGGCCCCGGCACCATTGGTCGATGTGCCCACCCCCCGTTGCAGCTGCAGGCTTTCTGTAGACGAGGCAAAATCAGGCATGTTCACCCAAAAGGTGCCCTGCGACTCGGCATCGTTATAGGGAATGCCATTGATGGTGACGTTTACCCGGGTAGCATCACTGCCCCTGACCCTGATGCCCGTATAGCCCACCCCTGCACCCGCATCTGAGGTGGTGACCACTGCTGGCAGATAGTTCATCAAGATTGGGATGTCTTGACCCAGGTTTCTTGGGGCAATCTCATCCTTGTCCAAATCGGAAAAGGTGACAGGTGATTCTTTCGTGACCCGAACGGCCTGTACGAGTACCTCATCTAGTATGACTTTTTTTCCCTCTAAAGTGTCTTGTTGTTTTTCTTGTGCACTGAGGCCCAGTGCCAGCCCTGAAAGGGCCATAGTAGCGAATACAGTCTTCATCCGTAAATAGTTTTACGAATAAAAGGGGCCATTATTCTTGTTTGACTTTGATTGTTGTTGGTCTGGCCAGTTGTCTGACAACAAACACAACGATTGTAAAATACCAAATGGCAATTTATCGCCTCCCTTGGCGGCATTACCCGCCCAGGTTCATTGGGTATGATCTCAGCTTGTCCTGACTACTCGTTTCAGTACCTAATTATCCTTTTTCGAGCATTTCAGGAGTTCGCACCCCTTTGAGATGACACAAAGGTACCACTGAAACTTTTATTTTCATAAAAAAAGGCTGCCGAAGCAGCCTTTTTGACCAAGCAAATAGTGACTTTCAATATGGGGAACTTATCATCATCAGCAAAAAAAGCACAAATAGCCATTGGTCATCGGACAATACATGGTCAGTGTTTGCATAGCATTATCCTTATACTTCAATCTTTTCGGTTTCCTTTTTGTTCCATCTCCTTCTTTCGTTTTTCAGGTACGGTCCCATCAAATAGATGGCCATGGCGAACGACAGAACACTTATAATCAACAGTATGATATATATCGCTTGCATCTTTTTGTATTAATTGTGGTTGAACTGCCTAAAAAAGGGCCGTATACGTATTGACACGGCCCTTCCAACCAAATCAACCAACCAAAATCCGTGCGCCGTAAGGCTACAACGGATAGTTTTCTTCTATTTTTTCTTCAGCAGGATTCTCCGTTGCTGTGTTCCCTATTTTCTCCTCGACCTTCCGATTGTCTTCTTTCTCGCTATTGCCCTTTACATTTTTGGCCATCAACAGTGCCGCTATCAATATGGCGATCAGTATGCCTGATTTCAAAAGGTCTTTCATCTTGTTTGGTTCTTCACTTTGTATGACACCCTTTTTTGAAAAAGGTCACATACAAAAAACCCCCTTAAAAAAAAGGGGGTGGATAAGGTAACTTGTGTTTACTTAAACCTGATGTGAGGGTTTCAAGAGATCATTCACTGTTTTCACAGGATTAAAGGTCACCAAGGGCACCTCGACGAAAATGGTGTTCCAATAGGCCATGGCCCCGTTCCATAGACCCGGAAGCTCAAGGGCCTTTAAGGGCTTGCCCTCTTTTGTCTTCTCTGTTATAAAACCTTGCTTTGCATCTACATAATTTAGGAGGTTGTACTTTTCTCCCTTATGGTTCTTTACCCCACATACCAGGTCAACCGGGTTGAAATGGGTAGAATTCTTTAAAATGGACACTTGGTGCCCGTTTCCCATATCGACCTGTGCCGATTCGATGATCTGCAGCGAAATATTGCCATTTTTGTCCTTGATCCAAAAGGGGCCGCCACCGGGTTCGCCCTCGTTTTTGACCATGCCGCACACACGAATGGGCCTGTTCAACTTGTCTTTGAGAATAGCTCTCTGGTCGTCGATGCTCAACCCCCTGTAGTTTTCTTGAAAACGAACGTTCAACCGTTTTTCAAGAAAATCTTTGGCCTCGGCCATGACATCAATCGATACGGTTTCGTCATCCAATTTTTCAGCGAACGAAAAAGCCTCGGACTGTACCTGTAGCAATACCCCTGCAAGCATTTTTTTGCTGTTCGCGACCGCTTCCAAGTTTCTATCGACCACCACATTGTCGATGTTTTTGATAAAGATGATATCGGCCTGTTGATCGTTCAGGTTTTCAATAAGTGCCCCGTGGCCGCCGGGCCGAAACAGCAACGTGCCATCATTGTTTCTAAAGGGTTCATCGTTCAGGTCAACCGCTATGGTGTCGGTCGAAGACTTTTGGTTTGAATAACCGACCTTGAAAGTTGTCTGTGTCGATTTTGAAACTCTTTCAGCAACTCTCTTTTCTTCGGCCCTGAACATTTCATCATGCTGCTCAGATATGGTGAAGTGCAGATTTGCAACACCATCGGTCTTGGCATACAGTGCCGCCTCTTTCAAGTGTTCTTCGAAAGGGGTGGCGGTATCTTTGCCATATTTATGAAAGGGCAACAATCCCTTTGGATAAAAACCATAGTTGAGCCCATCGGTCGATAGCATTTCCTTGACAAAATAATAGACTTGCTCGCCTTGTGAATGGTACTTACCCTCGATACGGTCCATTATCTTTTCGTAAAAGGGAAACTTTTCGATACCCTCGGCGAACTTTTTGACCGCTTCGTCGTTGGTTCTCTCCACGTATTCGGTTAATGTTTCCCGTTTGGGATCATGCGCATCCAAAAAATTGAACATGGCCTTGAACATTCTGGAGGCTGCCCCTGAGGCGGGAACGAATTTCAACAGTTTCAGTCTATCGCGATGCTTTTCAAAATAA